>Ga0184605_10000048_pt1 | contig 32503 bp, 31 predicted proteins | sample PLM0_30_coex_FD_132995 | JGI IMG/M metagenome (GOLD analysis project Ga0184605, IMG submission 132995) | Groundwater sediment microbial communities from an aquifer in East River, Colorado, USA - PLM0_30_coex | ecosystem: Environmental > Terrestrial > Soil > Riparian zone | place: USA: East... | reverse complement strand
AGCACGGCAGTGAGGGAAGGCGCAGCATTACGCCGATTTCGCCCGGCCGCGGCTGCGTCCGTTTTCGTGTCGGAAAATATTCCGGCGCATGTTCAGAGCGCCGGCAAAATCAATGGCCAAGTCGCAGATCAACGCGGGCCTTATTTTCTGTCCGGAAATTGGTGGGACGAAAAATCGTGGGCGCGCGCCGAATGGGATCTGCAACTCGATAACGGCATTGTATGTCGATCTTATCAAAGCGGCGACGTTTGGAAGATTGATGGAATTTACGATTAACGAAGTGGAGCGCGGCCATGTCTTCTTACGTTGAGCTCCATGCCCGCAGCGCGTTTAGTTTTTTGCGCGGCGCTTCTTTTCCGGAACAATTAGCCGAACGAGCAGCCGAGTTGGAGATGCCGGCGTTGGCGTTGCTCGATCGCAACGGCGTTTACGGCGCGCAACGTTTTTCGGTTGCGGCGCGGGAACAAAATGTCCAGCCCATTGTCGGTTGCGAGCTAACGATGGAGGACGAAAGCATTTTGCCAGTGCTAGTGGAAAATCGAGCGGGCTACAAAAATCTTTGCGAACTGCTGACCCAGACGCATTTGCGCAGTGAAAAAGGGACCTGCGCGGTTCGCTGGGATGAGTTACCGCAGTTCGCAGAGGGACTGATCGCGTTATTCGCCTCGCATGATGATTTGGGTAGCGGTCGCCGCGGCGACTTGGTTTCGGCGTCTCGCCGAAACGGACTTCCCAAAGTTCGCGACAACGAGACTGTCGACCAGGTCGCCGCGGCGACCGCTACCCGGAATGTCGCCGACCGCGCGCGGTTTTTGATGGAAGCGTTTGGGCGCGAGAATGTGTTTGTCGAAATTCAGCGGCATTTCATTCGTGGCGAAGAACGAATCAATCAACAACTTGTTGATCTTGCCGCTCAGTATCGATTGTCGATCCTGGCCACCAATGGCGTGCAGTACGCGAAGCCGTACGGGCGACAAGTCCTCGATGTTTTCACCTGCATTCGCGAGCACACGCACCTTGATGTTGCCGGCAAATTGCTGACGCGAAACGGCGAGCGTCATTTGAAGAGCGATCGGGAAATGCGCGAGCTCTTTCGCGATTTGCCGGAAGCGATCGAAAACACTTCACGCTTGGCCGAGCGGCTCACCTTTTTGCTCGAAAATCTCGGCTACGAATTTCCGGATTTTCCGGTACCGGACGGTTACACGATGGATTCATTTTTGCGCACGATCACCTGGTTTGGCGCGCAGCAGCGCTATGCGGCGATCAGCAGCGCGGTGAAGCGTCAACTGGAGAAGGAACTGGCGCTTATTCAAAAGCTCGGGTTCCCCGGATATTTTTTGATTGTCTGGGACATCGTCAATTTCTGTCGCGAGCACAATATCATGGTGCAGGGACGCGGCAGCGCGGCGAACAGCGCGGTTTGTTATTGCCTCGGCATCACACCGGTTGATCCCGTAAGCAATAACCTGGTTTTCGAGCGATTCCTCAGCGAAGGCCGCAAAGGCTGGCCGGATATCGATCTCGATCTTCCGAGCGGCGATCGGCGGGAAAGCGTGATTCAAGAAATCTATCGCCGTTACGGCAAGCATGGTGCGGCCATGACGGCGAACGTGATTACGTATCGCGGTCGAAGTGCGGCACGCGAGATCGGCAAGGCGCTGAATTTTTCTCCGAGCATTCTCGATCGGTTTTCACACTTGTTCGCGAACGGCGATTTTCCGCACACGCTCGATCTCGCTTCGCAAATCGAGCAAGCCGGCTTGCCCAAGCAACATCCGCGCATGCCGGCGTTCATCAATTTGTATCAAGCGATTTACGGATTACCGCGACACCTCGGTCAGCATTCCGGCGGCATGATCATCTGCCAGAACAAACTCAGCTCGTTCGTGCCGCTGGAAAACGCGTCCATGCCTGGGCGCGTCGTGGCGCAATGGGACAAGGACGATTGTGAAGATCTCGGCATCGTCAAAGTGGATTTGCTCGGACTCGGGATGATGTCGGTGATGCAGGATGCGTTTGAGTTGTGTCGCGAGCGCGGGCGGCCGCTCGACCTTGCGCACATTTCGAAAGACGACCCCGCGACTTTCGAGATAATGCAAAAGGCGGACACGATCGGCGTGTTTCAAATCGAGAGCCGCGCGCAAATGGCCACGCTGCCGCGGATGAAGCCGAAATGTTTTTATGATGTGGTGATTGAAGTGGCGATCATTCGCCCGGGACCGATCCAGGGCGACATGGTGCATCCGTATCTGGCGCGCCGCGCGGGACACGAGGCGATTACTTATTTTGATCCGCGATTGGAACCAGTGCTCGGACGCACGCTTGGCGTTCCATTATTTCAGGAGCAAATGCTCAAGATCGCGATGATCATGGCCGATTTTTCTGGGAACGAAGCCGAGGAATTGCGACGCGCGCTCAGTTTTCATCGTTCCGAGGAGCGAATGCAGAAAGTGAGCGTCAAGCTGCGCGCGGCGATGGAACGCAAAGGCGTGGGGCCGGACAAGATCGACAAAATCATTCAGTCGATCAGCTCGTTCGCGCTTTACGGATTTCCGGAATCGCACGCGATCAGTTTTGCGATTCTCGCCTACGGCAGCGCGTATCTGAAAGTGCATCGCGCGCCGGAGTTTTACGCGAGCCTGCTCAACAATCAGCCGATGGGCTTTTACACACCGGCGACGATTGTGAAAGACGCACAGCGGCATGGCCTGAAGATCAAGCCCGTATGCGTCTCACAATCACATTTTCGATGCACGGTGATTTCCGATGACACGGTACGGTTGGGATTTTGCGTGGTGAACGGGTTGCGCCAGGAATACGCGGAAGAACTCGTTCGGCAACGCCAGGATCGACAATTTCATTCGCTGGACGATTTCAAGCGGCGCGTGCCGCTTTCCAAAGAAGAGCTCCGCGCGCTCGCTGAGCTCGGTGCGCTCAATTGTTTCGCCGATCATCGCCGCGCCGCGATGTGGAAAGTTGAAGAAGCCATGCACGACGATCTTCTGAGTAGCGCACGCGTCTCGCGTGCTGGTTTCGGCGTCTCGCCGAAACAATCTTCTGAAAGTCCGCGAAAGCGGGACGCTTTCGCCAGCACGCGAGACACGTGCGCTACCCAGAGCGAATCGCCGCTTCGAGCGATGACACTACCCGAGCGCGTGCGTGCGGATTACGAGACTATGAACCTCACGACCGGGCCGCATCCGATGAAGTTGTTGCGCGAAAATTTACCGAATGTCTGGCGGGCAATCGATCTCGCTCAGGCGCGACATGGTGCAACCATTCAGATTGCCGGCAATGTCATTTGCCGTCAGCGGCCCGGCACCGCGAAAGGTTTCGTTTTCATCAGCCTCGAAGACGAGACCGGAGTTTCAAATGCGATTGTCGATCCAAATTTGTTTGAGCGATCTCGGCTGTTAATTACTGAAGAAGCATTTTTACTCATCGAAGGCGAAGTGCAAAAGTCCGATGGCGTCGTGCTGATTAAGGCACGCGATTTTAAGTCGCTCGCATCCAGCGAGGTCGTCGGCGCGAGCTCACACGATTTTCATTAGAGTAGCGCAAGCCTCTGGCTTGCATCGTTAAAGATCGCAACCGGAACGGTTACGCTACTCTATTCCCCGGCGTGATGGGGCGCAGACGTTTTCGGTTCAGTCGCTTTCTCAACCGGTTTTCGATCGGATTCAATCCATTCGGTGTGAAAGACGCCGGACTTATCGACGCGTTCGTAAGTGTGCGCGCCAAAGAAGTCGCGTTGCGCTTGCAACAAATTGGAAGGTAATCGCGCTTGCCGGTAACTGTCGAAATAAGCGAGCGAGGCGGAAAACGCTGGAACCGCAACTGCGTGTTCGACAGCAGTGGAGATGGCAACGCGCCAGTTGTCCTGCGTTTTTTCAATAATGCCGGTGAAATAGCGATCGAGCAGAAGATTATACAGTGACGCATCGCGTTTATAGGCTTCGACGATGCGATTGAGAAATTTGGCGCGAATGATGCAACCACCACGCCAAATAGTAGCAATATCGCCGAAGTTCAGGTTCCACTTGTACTGGTTGCTCGCCGCACCGAGTAATTCCATTCCCTGCGCGTAGGAAACGATTTTCGAAGCGTAGAGCGCGTGGCGCACTGCATCGACAAGTTGCCCGCGATCGCCGGTCAACTTTTCCGGTTTCGGTTGCGGGAGAATTTTCGATGCGGCGACGCGTTCGTCCTTTCGCGACGAGATGATGCGCGCCTCCACTGCCGCATTAATTGTGGAAATGACAACCGATTGTTGAATGGCAGACTGCAATGTCCAGATGCCGGTTCCCTTCTGGCCGGCTTTGTCGAGGATAACATCGACGAGCGGTTTTCCGGTGTCGGGATCAAGCTTGCGGAAAATTTGTGACGTGATCTCGATGAGATAACTGTCGAGCTCGCCTTTGTTCCATTCGGTGAAAGTATCGGCGAGTTGTTTTGCGTCCATGCCGGCCACGTCTTTCAAAATGGCGTAGGCCTCGCAGATGAGCTGCATGTCGCCGTACTCGATTCCGTTGTGCACCATCTTGACGTAGTGACCGGCGCCGTCCGGTCCCATGTAGCGGCAACACGGCTCGCCATCGACTTGCGCGGCGATCTTGCGGAAAATCGGCGCGATCAGTTCCCAGGATTCGCGCGAACCGCCCGGCATGAGGGACGGACCTTTAAGCGCGCCTTCCTCGCCGCCGGAAACGCCGCAGCCGACAAAATGAATGCCGCGCCCTTCCAAATCTTTGCAGCGCCGTTGCGTGTCAGTGAAAAGAGAATTGCCGCCATCGATAATGACGTCGCCTTTTTCGAGAAGCGGCGCGAGTTCGCCGATCACCTGATCGACCGGCTTGCCGGCTTTGATCATGATCATTGCTTTGCGCGGACGCTTGAGGGCGCGGACGAATTCCTCCATTGTGTGCGCCGGCTGGATATTTTTTCCTTTGGCCCGGCCCGCTGTGAAGTTTTCGGTGACTTCAGTGGTGCGATTAAAGACTGCGACGGAAAATCCTTTGGATTCCATGTTGAGGACGAGATTTTCGCCCATCACCGCCAGGCCGATGAGGCCAATATCACATTGATTCGTAGTCATTTTGGGTATCTCCTTGTCACGCCGTCAAGTAGCGGCGAGTCCATTCTAGCGAGCACCTGAAGCGCATGGCAAATCCCGTTTGCGAGGTTTCACTGACCGAGAAAGAGCTGGAATTGCCGAGTGGGAATGCCGATTCCTCCGCGGGCGCAATCGTCGATTTCTGGGGCGTGGTGCGCGGTCTGGAAGATGGACGCGAAATCGACGGGATCCAATACGAGGCACATCGGATGATGGCCGAGCATCAATTGCAACTGATCGCGCGGCAAGCGGCCGCCGATTTTGCGCTCAAGCTAATCGTGGTGCGTCATCGAGTCGGCTTTGTGCGCGTAGCGGAGCCATCGCTCTTTCTCCGCGTAACGGGCCGAAATCGCGCCGAAGCGTTCAAAGCGAGTCAGTGGATTGTGGATGAATTGAAGCGGCGGGTGCCGATTTGGAAACAGCCGAAGTTTAAGATCGACAATCGGCCGGCGGCCGAAGCTGAGCATCGACACATGCACACGCGCGTCGCCTCGCCCAGAGGACGCCGGCTACAGTTACGGCAATGAACTGGGCAAACCGTTTAACGCTCAGCCGGCTCGCGCTCACCATCTTTTTTGTGGCGGCGTTAAATTCCTCCTGGGAGTACGGACGCACCGCCGCGCTGCTCATTTTCCTGATCGCCGGCGTGACGGATTTCATCGATGGCGAAATTGCCCGCCGCTACGGTTTCATCACGAATTTCGGCAAATTAATGGATCCGCTGGTCGACAAGATCATGATGGCGGCGGCGTTCATCTCGCTGGTGCCACTCAAGGTCATTCCGGCCTGGGCTGCGACGACGGTTGTGGCGCGCGATTTTTTGATCACTGGTTTGCGATTGATGGCGAGCGCGAAGGGCCGGGTCCTGCCAGCGGAACGGCTCGGCAAACAGAAGACCTCGTGGCAGATCATCACCGTGATTTTCTTTCTCGCTCTTTTTTCGGCAAACGAATTGCGCTACGCCGATGAGACAGCGACATGGTGGCTTCGCGCGCGGGACGAGGCCGGTCCGATCCTCGTTTGGATTATGGTGGCGTTGACCGTTTACTCGGGTCTCGGCTACGCCTGGCGACACCGCGAGGTCATCGCGCCGGATCAGTAGCGCGCAGCTACCAGATCGAGATGACAGGCGATCGGGCGCGGCTGAGATGATGAGGCGGGACGCCCGCATGCCATGACAGCCGGGACGGCTGTCTTCCGGCTACGCCTGGCGGCACCGCGAGATCATCGCGCCGGATCAGTAGAATTATCTGTGCGCGACGCGGAATTGCGACCCGAACCCCGCCGCGGCGGGGCCGCTAAAAGAAGCTCTGCGGAACCTCGATCTTGTCGCCTGGTTGAACGTTGACGTCCTTGGAAGGATCACGGCGAAATTTGCGGACGTCGTAAACTGTTACCTTGCTTCCACGCAGAACCCGGACCCGCTTCTGATCGGCGAAATCGTTGAATCCACCCGCCGCGTTGATGACGGTGAGCAACGTCATATCTTCCGTGAATGGAACGCGCCCAGGAGTGCGCACCGCCCCCCCTACGTTCACAAAACGGAGGCTCGGTGACATCGTAATGGTGATCGTCGGGTTCGTATATATTTTGGCTGCGCGATAGGCGCTTTCGACGGAGGCAGCCAGTTGCGCGGGGGTCAATCCGGCCGCTTTCACTTTATTGATGTAGGGCAGGTTGATCGAACCATTCGCGTCCACCGTGTAGGCGTTATTGACCTGCTGCTGTTCCTCCACCGGCACTCCGCTAATCTTGAGATCGACGAATTCACTGATTCTGAGGGTCGCCTGGCCAGAAGCGATCGCGGCGAAGCCGAGGAACAAAAGCGAGAAGAGAAAAGAGCGCATCAGTATTCGTCGGAATCGGAAGCGCCGTTGTGCGCAGCGACGGCGGCTGCTTTCCGAGAACGTCCGCGTCGCGTTTCTTTACCCCGCGGCTGATAGTAGGCGTAGTAATGGGTGTAGTAGTAGTAATTCTGGTCGTGCTTAAGATCGACATCGTTGAGCACGACGCCCAGGAGGGTGCCGCCCACGCTGACGATGGCGTGCTTGACGCGTGTGAGCATGGCGCGCGGGAACCGCCGGTGCTGGACAATGATGATCGTCTCATCGACTTCGCTGGCCAGAACCGATGCGTCACTCACGCCAAGCATCGGCGGCGAATCGAAAAAGATAAGGTCGTAACGCGATTTCAACTCGGCAATCGTGTCCGACATGCGCTGCGAATTAAGAATGCCGACGGCGTCGGCCGGAAGCACTCCACTGGGCAGGATGGAAAGATTTTTCACCGCAGTGGGTAATATGACCTTCTCCAACGGCATCTCGGTGGTGAGATAACTGGTCAAGCCAGCGGTGTTGCTAACGTCGAAGAACTCGTGTTGAACCGGGCGGCGCAGGTCGGCATCGACAATGAGCGTAGAATAGCCGCCCTGGGCGCAGACGAAGGCGAGATTGGCGATGGTGGTTGATTTGCCTTCGCCGGGTCCGCCACTAACGAGGGAGATGGTGTTGGCTTCAGGATTCTTGCGATTGAATTCGATGTTGGTGCGCAAAATCCGGTAAGCCTCCGCGTCCGGCGTGTCTCCCGCCTCGCGGTGGAGCAACTTTATGTTTTTCGGAATGATCGCCAGAACCGGGAGGCCGAGAAGATTCTCAACATCTTCCATGGTCTTGACGCTGGTATCGAGATATTCGATAAAAAAGGCGAGCCCAAGGCCAATCATGAGGCCGACCAGGGCGCCCAGCGCCAGATTAAGAGCCACTCGCGGGCGGGCCGGAAAATTGGGCGGTTCCGCCACCTGCTTTACACTCACCGCGATGCGCGGCATGGCCAGTTCCATCGTTTGGGTCTGCGCCCGCATTCTTACTCCATCGAGAAGCAATCTTTCTTTGATGTAAGCGTTTTTTGCCCGCGTGTAATTGGCGCTCAGGGTTTTGGTAGCCAACTGCCGTGAGTTGATTTCGACCAGCCGTTTGTCCATCTGCTCGCGCGTGGTTTGCGCGCTTTTCAGATTTTTCTCCAGGGCGCTTCGAATGCTCACGACCTGCTCCTCGAGCTGTTTCGCATAGACGGCCTTGGTCGCTCGAAGCGCTTTCACCTTGGGGTGATTTTCGCCGAGACCGGAATTGAGCAAGAAGGCCTCTTGGGCGACGGTCTCTTGATAATTTGGCAGAATTTTTTGGATCGTCGGGTCCTGAATATTGAGCGTAGCCAGCATCCGCGTGAGTTCTTCGCCCTTGAGTTTCCGGATTTGTTCCAGCCTGCTGCGGAGCGCCGTGACGCCCATTTCGGCCTCATTGACTCCCTCTTCCTGCTTTAATACGATCGCGTTTACGGCCGTCTGCGCGTCTTCCATTCCTTCAGGGTTAAGATCGATAATGTGTTCCTCGTCGCGAATGCGCGCTACTTCGGCCCCCGCGTCGCTTACCGCCTTTTGCTCTCTCGCAACCTGTTCATTCATGCTCGCGATGCCGCGGTTCATGATCTCTTTCTCTTCGTCGACGCGTTTTTGCTGATATACAGCCACGATCTTGTTTGCGATATCGGCTGCTTCCTGGGGGTTGGCGTCGAAAACGCTGATCTGAAGCAGATCGGTATTGCGCACTTCATCGACATAGAGTCTGCGGAGGAGGAGCTTGTAAGTTTGCTCTCGCGAGGGCCGACCTTCGTCCTTCGCCCATTTCTCCTGAAGTTTTAAATCGTCGATTACCGGGTAGAGAATACCGGTGCGCTGAATGACTTGAAACACGGTGGGTGCAAGCTGCGGATCGTGCACCGGCTGGTGCAGATCGGTGCCGAAAATGCGCTGGTTCTCAGCGGTGGATTTTACCTCAATAAAAGCCGACGATTTATACTCGCGCGGTTGAAAATAGGTGACGATGGCTGCCGTGATCAGCACCAGGAAAAAGGCGAGTGAAATTAAACCCCAACGGACGCGGACAACGCGCCAGTAATCGAGAAAATGCAGCTTCACTTCATCGTTGTGTGCCATGGAGAACCCTTGCGAAAGGGAAGGACTTTAGCAAAAAGCCTGACAAAAGTAAAACCCTAAAGCGGGCTACCTTTAGAACGTAAAATTCAGGCCCCCGTAGAAGCGGTCGCGCGAATATTCGCGGAACGCGTTATCTGACATGACTTGGCTGCGATCGTAACCGAGATCGATCCCTAGATGGGGCGTGATGGCGTAGCGCAGAGAGAAGTCGAGGCCGAAGAAATTCTCTGCGAAAGCAGGGCTGACCGTGAAAGTGAACCCAAAAAATTGCTCCGTGACGGCCTCATACTCATCGTGTTCGTAGTTAAAGCCAAGCGTTGCCGTGATTTTCGGTGTCAGCCGTTGGCTTACTTGCAACCCGCTGCGAAAAGCGGTTTCGATGGGGTTGGTTGTCACATTCGGTTCCACGATCCCATAATTACTGGTCCAAGAAACGACGGTGCGCTTGCCGACCGCGTAATTTACGGTGCCTTCAACATACGGCCCGATCTTGTCCCCATCGCCTTGGAAGGAGCGAAATTCTTCGCCACCGCGCAGGGAAATATTAAAGCGTGGGTTAAAGGTGTGGTCGAATCCGCCCAGAAGGAAATGCGTCGTCGAATCGTTGCCCGTCGCGTGGGTGAAGCTCACCAACTCAAAGCGGTAATTGGCAACAATAATTGTGGTCGGCCAGAGCAAGAAGCGGAACTCGTGGCCGAACGTGTTGTCGATCCGATCTTCGAACATGCCGACGTTGGCATCGTCGTAATTGATCGCGACGACGGTGTAACTGGTGACCGTAGAAAACCGCGGCGCCCAGAGATAGGTGAGCGCGCCTGTATTGTTCGAGTAAAAAAAGTTTCCGCCTCGCCGATTAAAGCCAATACCAAAAGTAAAATCCGGCTCGGTCAGATAAGCGGCGTGGAGCTCGAGGCCGAGCAAAAGGCGGGGCGTGAGCTGAAGGTTGAGTTTAAAACGAGCGTGGAGATCGATATCGTAATTTTGCACGCCGATCCGTTCGTCATAGTAGGTGATAGCGCCGCCTGTACTAAGGCTTAGCTGGGCGCGAGGGCTTCCGAAGGTATATGCCAGGTCGGCGCCGCCATAGGTGAACCACGAGGACTGCTCGCCCCCGGCAGGTGCGTTGTTAACATTATCATCAAATCCTTCGCGCACAGTGGCCGAAACATCGAATGGAAAGCGTGAGAATTTGCCGATGCCCAATTCCTCGGCCGGTGGCGTCTCCTGTTCTGCGGATATTTCAACGGGCAACGGCTCCCCGCCCGCGTCCACAAATTGCGGATGAAAGCAAACCAGCCAGGCTGCCAGCGCTAGAAATCCAATCTTAGGAGTTTTGATATTTTTCACGTCGCCTCTTGTCACCGTTCCGTCGAGACCGGCCTGCTCCCAATTTCGCTAGCAGAAAGGATTCCCAGAGTATGCGACCCAAGAAATTCGGGCAATGATTTTCTTGAGCGTTCTGCCGCTTTTCTCGAGAGCGCATCACACGGATTTCGGTCATTCAGGCCCAGGCGCGTCCGCGCCTGTCTGGCGCCACCGGTTAAGATGCGCCTCGTAGCATTGCTGTACCGTTGTCGATCTTGGATCCACGGCTCGCGCTTCCGCGAACATCCATTCCGCTTCGGGAAAGCGTTCGAGGGCGTCATAGGTGTAGCCAAGTTCCAGCGCGAAATTTTCATCGCGCGGCGCTAACGACCAGCCTCTCCAGAAAGCGTCGAGCGCGGCTTGATAAAGCGATTTTTGGGCCAGTGGATTGCTCATCAGGGAACCTTGAGCAAGTCGGGCACGGCCGAGATAATTATATAGATCGGGATTTTGCCGTTCGTGCGACAGTCCTCGAAGCGCGAAGAGAATCGAGCCGGCTGGATGAAAGTCGCGCAGCGCGGTGCGCGCACGCTCCGCAAAATATTCGCCCGGCAAGAGGCGCACGCACTGCACGGCGAGAACGATCCCAAGGGCTGGCAACAGCAGGCGCCAAAACAACGCCCAGGTCGCCACGCACTCCGGTTTATCGACACGCTGAATTCCGGGATTTGCGATTAAGCCAAAGACGAATGCAAGCAGGAGAACGTTCGCGGGGATGTGCAGATTGAAATCGAAAACGGAATGGATCGCATAGGCGGCAATGGCACAGAGCGCTCCCATGTTCAACGCCATCGTGTTGCTCGGCAGAAGGGCGGAAACGGCCACGCGTTTCGGACCAAGACGCTGAAAGCTTTTCCAACCGCGGCGGCAATGGAGAGCAAGGAAGACAAGAAAGCCTAACGCACCGAGCGCGCCGTACTCGGCCAGAAGATGAAGATAATCATTATGCACTTCCACCGGATCGCGCTGCATGCGATCGGTGCGAAATTGACGGCCATAAAAAAGATAAGTGCCCGCGCCTGTGCCCACGAAGGGTTGGAGCTTCCATTGCTGGAGCGCGGCTTGCCAGAGATCGACGCGCATATCGGACTTATCAGAAATATTCTGCGCGCGGGCGCTGAGCAAATCGCTCTTCTGCACAAAGTAGACGAGCGCGGCGGCGACCACACCCGCGCCAATTACTCCCGCGCCGCCCACTTTCCAAAACAAGGCGGCATCCGCTCGACGTAGAAGTAACAGACTGAGTGCCGCGAACAGAGCAAGACTTCCAGCCGCGCTTAGGTAGCCGCCTCGGCTGCCCGTCAGAACCAAACCGGCATAGGAGACCGCCACCGTGTAGCCAACTAACAGTTTCGCCCAGGCAGGCCAGCGGCTCCAGCAAACGATGCTCAGGCCAAAGATGCCCAGCACCTCCAGCAATCCCGCCAGATGATTCGGGCAAACGTAAAAACCGCTCGCACGTTGCCCATAATCGAACCGTCTTAGAAACGAAATGGGCATGAAGTTATTCCCGTCCCGGAATTGAATCGCCCCGATAAAAACATGGGCCAGCGCGGCCACCAGCAAAAAGAGCAAAATAAACATTCTGGCTCTCGTGTTGACGAGAAGGGAGGCGACAAACAGGTAAACCAGCAGTCCGCCCAGAACCGAATAGACGTCAGCACGCGCCAGATAGGGAACCGGCGAGAGGAATGCTCGGGCCAGGATGTAGGCGAAGAACCCCGCCGCGCTCCAAAGACAGAGTCGATCAGGTTCTGGTTTGACCCGGCGCAGTGAGAAGAGCGAGAGGAAACCAATCGCGGCGAGCAGACCGTAGGCGGGAAGACTAAACAGCAACCGCGTCCCGCCGATCAATGCCTGGATCAATGCAAAGGTTGCGGCGAGGAGAATCGCCAACAACATCTCTGCGATTCGGCTAATCAAAAGGGATTTTTCCACGGACTTGGATTTATCGAGCGACCCTTAATTGCACGAGCTTCCTCGAGCGAGAATCAAAAAGGAAAGTCGTCGCGGTCCGCACCGTAACGGCTTGCCGGGCTAGATTGACATGCTCAAATATTTTTGTCCAGCGTCACTCGGCATACGCCGCGGACCGAGCCTCGGTGCGATCGCAAGTAGGCATCAGCTCGCGAAGCGGGCACTTGCACATTTTGGCCGTGTTCGCAGATCGTTACTGCCGCTTCTTCAAGAGTGAATCCGCCACCTCCGCCGGCGGCAGAACCCGGCAGTGGATTGATATTCGCCGGCCCGTTGAGAACATTTACCGGGCCCTCGGCCCCTTGACTCGGCAGCGGCGGAAAATCGGTGATCAATGGCGAGGTTTTCATGATTTGATCCGGATCAATGTCAACCGGAGACGGAAGCTTGGTTGCGCCCGCTGGGACGTCTAACATTTGTCCGGCGCGAACATAGGCAGATTCGCGCGGGTGCCTATTCAGGGAGAGGCGCGCGCCTCCTTCCAGGACGATCAATTTGTTGCGGCCGGACCGGGCCGCTTCCAAGATCACGGTTGTGCCGGTAATCGCGACCGTGACGGCATCCGTCCTCATGCGTGCGCCGCCAGAATGCTTCGGCACGCGCAAGAGAATGGAGCCGCTGCCCAATTCGACATTGCGCCCGGCATTATTGAAACTAAAAACCGTATTTGCGCCCAGGCGCGTGATGGTCAGATCGACGAAAGTGAGTTCCGACCGCGAATCTTCGCCGGTGCGCACACTGGTGCCCTCGCGCACCTTATCGTTTACGGCCGCGGGTCTCGCCGCCAATTTGGATGGGAGAAGCTTTACGTCCTGAATAATCCGGGTGACACGAGCTTCGTTTTTCGGCGCATCGGACGCTGCGCCCACACGTCCGGCGATCTCAATTGCACCATGGCAATCCGACGCGAGTTGAAGGGCAAGATCGATGATGTTCGATGCGGCCGCGGGGTTCGCCGCCAGCCCGGCACCGACGATCCCCCCGGCTAATTCGCAATCTGGGTGATCCCCCAGACAGCGAATTCCCGTTGCTACGATATCGCCTGCGAATTCTTTGTGCGCCTCTGCCGCTGTCCGCACAATTTTGGGCGCATCGTTTGTCCATTCTCTGATCGCCCCACAAACCGCGAACAGAACCTCCGGCTTGCTCGCGGTGACCAACGTTTTCGCCGGCGGAAGTTTCGACTGGATCATTTCCGCAGGCGTCATTTCACGCGCCTTCGCGACTGAGGCTGAGGTTGTCCAAAAAGCAAATCCTAGCGCGAGACCAATCAAGAGAACGAACGCCGGCTTAACAAGCTGGCCAAACCAGCGCCTGCCATTCCAAGCCGTGAGTAGTTTTTGCATCTGACCTTTGGTGGTGAATAAGACCCTCAACTATCTACGACGGCTGCCCATTTTTGGTCAATCCAAATCGGCAGGATCGACAGGCAAAGCGGGCAACGGGAATCGAACCCGCATTTCCATCTCCGCAGCTTAGCGTTTCTGCCACTTTAGTTCTGAGAAAGAAATAAAAATGCGGGTCTAGGATGTTGATCGTTCTTTTCTCTTCGTCCCATTCCAACGGCATATGGCCCGATTCAAAGAGGCGGTTAATTTGCTCTAGCGCCGCGATGTAGTTCGCAGGCGCGTGATAAGGCAGGACGGAGATGAGGCGAACCCTTTTGGCAGTCGGAATCGCGCCGCTGTCTCAATGTTCCCGGCGAAACAGAACGGCGCGTGGCTGCCTCTGGGGCACTCCTCTTGCTCGGCTTGGGGCTATGCGTCCGCGACCTTTCTATCCCGTGGAGTTCGCTACGCTCGACGTTGACGCGGAACCGGAGACGACGCCCGAGGGGCCGACCCTGAGGGTTTTGCTACTTGAAGATCGCGACGATTTCCGGTCGGTTCTTCACGACTACCTGGTCTCCCGCTCTTATCAGGTGACCTCGGTCCGGAGCGGCGTCGAGGGCCTGCGCGAGATCACCAAGGACACCTTCGACCTCATTCTTTGCGACATGATGATGCCGCAGGGTGGGGGCGAAATGTTTTACTGGGCGGTAACGCGGGTCCGGTTAGGTGCTGGTCGGCGGTTCATTTTTTTTACCGGTCACCAGAACAATCCCGCGATCGAGTTTTTCTTCCAGCGGGTGAACGCCCCGGTGCTCATCAAGCCCTTCAAACTGGAGGCGCTCGACTCGGCGATAAGCAATGTCTTTCGTAAGCTGGCCTGACACTACCGTCGCGCGGAATTTGCTTGCAGGGTGCTGGCCGAATCACCTTCGCCCGTTCCGTAATTGATATAAATGAACCCACCGGGAACAGCGGCTCCCTCAGACCGAAAGAAGTAGTGTTCGCCCGCTGGGCCTTGCGCCACGGCCACCGCCGCCGGAGCAATTTGCGCCAATGCAAAACGAGCACCGAAAAGGATCATCAAGCTTGAGCAAGCGTGGAAACGGAGATGCGGGAAGGCATTCATGCCGCATTGTCGTCAGCGAACGCGGCGAAAGGCGAGGAAAAACGCTGGGGGCCGCACGTTGGCGGATAATGGCGGCTTTCCGGGGACGCGTTATGACTATACCGCACAACTGTTATGACTGATGCGGCGATTTACCCTGTTTTACGAGCGAAAACAGCGGGCAACGGGAATCGAACCCGCATGGCCAGCTTGGAAGGCTGGAACTTTACCATTAAGCTATGCCCGCGCAAAAATAACCTGCCGCGACACCCCATTCCTGCCAAGCTCTTTTTGGCGCCGTCGTCGATTCGACCGCTTGCTATTTGGATAGGCGGCGGCTAGCTACTTAGGACTATGAAATTGTTCGGCCTCTTCTTACTTGTCGGCGCTTGCTTGCTCCTTTCCGTCCGCGCGGACCTCACGATCGTGCAAAAAGTTGAAGGTGTGGGCGGCGGTGGTGAAATGACCATGAAGATTAAGGGCGACAAGATGCGGATCGAAGTCTCTCCGCAAATCACCACCATCTTCGATGGAAAAACCGGCGAGTTAACTAATCTGATCAATGATCAGAAGACGGTCGTGCGCATCTCGGCCGACAAAATGAAGGCCGCTACAGAGATGATAAAGAAGTTCAATTCAAAAAAAGAGAGCGCTGAAAAGGCGAAGCTCGTTCCGACCGGCAAGAAGGAAATAATCAACGGCTACGAGACCGAGCAATACGTCTATGACGGGCCCGACTTCAAAGCCACCTACTGGATCGCGCTCAACTATCCCGACGGCGCCGCCATCCTCAAACAGCTCCAAGCCATCAAGTCGGAAGCTTGGAACGCGACGAATACGAAGACGCCCGACTATCGCGACTTCCCCGGGCTGCCCATCCGCACGCACATCATGATGGGCAAACAGCATGAGGGAACTGTTTCGAATAGCACCGCCTCTGGTAGCGGCACGGAAATCACAACCACACTCGCTTCCATTAAACAAGATCCGCTCAGCGACGCCGAATTCGCTGTCCCGAAGGATTATCAGGAAATGAGCATGCCGGATATTTTTGGCGGACAAAAAGCGGCGCCATCCGTTTCGCCGAGTCCGTAAAGAAATTCCGCTCATGCGCGTGGCGACACGGTTGCTGCTCGCCTCGAATTCACCGCGCCGCCGTGAGCTGCTTGCCGCGGCTGGTTTTGAATTCGAGAGCATCTCGCCTCGCATTAGCGAAGGGTTCGATGTCGATCTTACCCTGCGCGAGCTGACAGTGTTCAATGCGATCCGCAAAGGGATGTCGGTCGCGCGCATGCACCCGGAGAGAATCGTGCTCGCGGCCGACACACTCGTCGCATTCGATGATGAGATTATTGGCAAACCGGCCGATCTCGATCATGCCGCAAAAATTCTGCGCCGCTTGAGCGGACGAGTTCACGAAGTTTGTTCCGCGGTCTTCATCTGTCATCTTGCTTCCGCAAGATCGGCAAGTTTTCATGAGATTTCCCGTGTTCGCTTTCGCAGTTTAAGCCGGGCAAAGATCGACAATTACCTCGCGCAAGTGGACCCGCTCGATAAAGCCGGCGCTTATGCCGCCCAGGGTCATGGCGCTGAAATCATCGCGAAAATCGACGGCTCGTTCTCCAACGTAGTCGGCTTGCCGATGGAAAAAACAATTGCCGCGCTCGCCGCGTTCGGGATCAAATCGAAAACTGCCTAACGAGTCTCGATCAATTCCTTCTTGGGCTCGACGTACGCTTCTGTTTTGTCGCGCTTGAGCACGAGATACAAAAACCAAACGATGAAACAATTCACCAAAAGAATCAGCAGCGCCGCCAAACTTGGACGATGCCAAATCAATCGATGCCACAGATGCCATGCTTCCAGCGGGATCAGCGCGCCGGTTGCAACAATCATCAGCCACTCAGCCCAGCGTTTTTGCATGTAAACGCCGGTTCCTTCGGTGAAGAGTACCGCGCAGTAAAACAGCGCCAGAAGACCAGTCGCGTGCAAGGCGCCGCCCGCCAGCACATCTTGCAATTTGTTCAAAAGAAAGGTGACCGCTTTGCTGTGGCCGAGCAAAATTTCTTCATCGGCCCAATCCGAAATCGTATCCAGCCAACCGGTCCGGCTATTCACAAAAAGCAGCGAAAAACCGAGCAGAAATAACAGCGCGCCTTTGGCGATTTTGAAGAGGGCGATGATTTTGAGATAACGAACACGACGCTGCCCCCGCAAAATGGCAGGAACATGCGCCGGATCATTCATGATCGAACTCTTCGCCGAACTCGTTTCACTCTGCAACGATTGGATTTTCGCGACAGCAGATTTCGAGTTTGTTGCCGTCGGGGTCTTCGAAGAAAAACGCGTAGTATCCCGGGCTGTAATTTGCACAAACTTCCGGTCCCTCCAGATCTCCTCCGCCGATCTCGCGCACGAGCTTGGCGATGCGGTCGACTTCTTCACGCGTGTCCGCCCAAAAAGCGATTCGCGTGCCGTTGGGTTGATGATGTCGATCTTCCGTGAAGCCAAAAAAGTCTGAAGGCTTGTCGTGGCCGACCGAGTAAAACGTTCCCCAGTCCTCATCTGATCGGTCGCAGGTGAATCCGAGCGCGGGCAAAAGGTTCTCGTAAAACTTCCGCGCGATCTTGAGGTCTTTGACGCGCAAATCAATGTGGTCCAATCGTCGTGTTTTCATTTGGTTGATTTTCGATTCTCTCGTCGAATCATCAACTTCAATCCCGACCAGGTCTCATCAACAGCGCAAACTTTTATGTCGACGAAACCAAGCGGCAAAGCAACATGGCGAATGACGTCTTCGGTGATGTCCGTCGCCATGCCCGACGATTTTCTTGGCCACGAAACCCAGACCACGCCGCGCTCGGCGATTTTCTTCCGCAATGAGTTCAATTGCTTTTCCAATTCGTGCCGATGCGTTGTGAAGAAATGAACAAGATTTGGGTCCGCGCCGATTCGATTCGCGAACGTTACGTCACTTGGAAGTTTTCCGAGCAGTTTCCGATAATTGGTTGGCACGTTGATCACAACAACTGTCGTGCCGGATTTGATGCCAAGTTTCTGCGGAAGCGGGGTCCCCGAGTAACCAGCCATGTCTTGCCGAGATTAGCTCGACCAGTCCGCAGTGCAATCGCTTGCGAAAGATGCTGAAATCCGTTTCATAGCGACGGGGTTTCAAACGTGCACGCTAAGATCGACAAATACTTCCGCGCCAGCGCGCTAATCGCATTGTCGATCTTGACTGCGAGTTGCAGCCAGCGACGTAAGGCGGTTTCAGGGACAATCGAAGTGGATGAGGTGCATGTCGGTCCACGAATGAGCGGACGCGTGCAAAAAATTTTCGCGCAGGAAGGCGATAAGCTGAGCAGCGGGCAACCGATTGTCGAGTTGGACGCGGCCGAGTTGATAGCGCGCCGCGATCTCGCCGCCGCCCAGATCGATAGCGCCACTCACGATGCCGAGTCGCAGGCGGCCCTGTTGGAATTTCTGCGTGACGACGCGAAGCGTCAGCAGGATTTGCTCAAGCGAAAAGTAATTTCGCCAACTGACGCGGAGAAGGCCGCCAGTTCGGCCAGAGCGCAAGAGAAAATCGTCGAGGCCGCGCGCACGCGCGTGATTCAGGCGCGCGCCCAACTCGCCGACATCGACGCCCAACTCGCCGAGATGCAGGTTCTCGCGCCGACCGATTCAATCTTGGAAGTGCTGAGTGTAAAAGTGGGCGACGTGCTTCCAGCCAACCGCGAAGTCGCGACATTGTTATTGCCGCAACATCTGTGGGTACGCGTTTTTGTGCCGGAGCCATGGCTGGGGTTAATCAAAGTAGGCGATCCAGTTCGTGTGCGGGTTGATTCGTTCCCGAACAAGGATTTCGACGGCACGGTCGAACAGGTAAATCGGCAGGCGGAGTTCACGCCGCGCAATGTCCAGACAGTTGAGGACAGAATTCGCCAGGTCTTCGGCGTGAAGGTCCGATTGCCAAACAACGACGACCATTTGCGTGCCGGGATGGCGGCCGACGTCTATTTCCCAAACGCTGCCCGCTGACAAGATCGACAATCACTCCATGGACGACGCGATGATCGAGTGCGAAGGGCTGACGAAACGCTTCGGCGCATTCACGGCGGTCGATCACGTTTCATTTTCCGTCGGCAAAGGCTCCATCTTCGGATTTCTCGGCCCAAACGGCTCGGGCAAATCGACCGTCATCCGGATGTTGTGTGGAATTCTCGAACCGACTGAAGGCGGCGCGCGCGTCGGCGGACACGACATCATTCGCGAAGGCGAAGAGATCAAAGAGATGATCGGTTACATGTCGCAAAAGTTTTCGCTCTACGACGAATTGACGGTGAACGAGAACCTCCTCTTCGCGGGCAAGCTTTATGGATTGCATGGCCGTAAGTTGAATCAGCGGCGCGATGAATTGATCGCGATCACGCACCTCGAGCCGTATATCGACAGGCGCGCCAGTTTACTCTCAGGCGGTTGGCGGCAGCGCCTGGCCATGGCGTGCTCGCTCATGCACAAACCGACCGTTTTGTTCCTCGACGAACCGACCGCAGGCATCGATCCGGTCGCACGGCGTGAATTGTGGGATTTGCTTTTCCAATTCGCGAGCGAAGGGATGACGCTTTTCGTTACCACGCATTACATGGACGAAGCGGAACGCTGCTCACACGTCGGTTACATTTACATGTCGAAGTTGATCGTTTGCGGCGAGCCGGACGAGCTAAAGCAAATGCCGGAGGTGAGTCCGGCTGGGACGCGGCGGCTCGATGTCACGTGCGACCATGTCACGACTGCGTTGCAAGCGATGCGTCAGGTGCGCGGCGTGCGCAGCGCCACGGTGTTCGGGCAATCGATGCACTTGCTTGTCGATCAAAGCGTCACGCGCGAGCAGATCGACGAGAAACTGCGCGGTGTTGGAATCACGCACGCCGAGATTCATGAGATCGGACCGTCGCTCGAAGATGTCTTCGTCACACTTTCCGCGAAATACGCGCAGGAAAGTGACCAACAGCGAGCTGCCTAAATGAAACGCATTCCTTTCCGCGGTCTCAGCGCGATTCTCTTCAAGGAATTCATCGTGGTTTGGCGCGATCCGATGACGCTGTTCTTTATGTTCTTTCCGCCCCTGGTGGAGATGATCGCGTTCGGTTATGCGCTCGACACCGATGTGAAACACATGGCGATGACGATCTTGAACGAGGATCGCACAGTCGAAAGCCGCCAGTTCATCGATCGTTTCGTGAATACCGAAACCTTTCGCGTGGTCGGTGAAGTGCAGAGCATCGACGCACTGGCGAGCGAGATTCGAAAAGGAAATGCGTATGTCGGCTTGCAAATCCCGCCGCATTTCACACGCGATGTGCGCGCGGGGTTTCCGGCGAAAGTGCAATTGCTGGTCGATGGTTCGAATTCCACCACTGCGCTTCAGGCGCTCAACACCGCGCTCGGCGTGACCTTGACCCAATCGTTGGAATCGTTGATGCGCGAAACCGGCCGGCGCAGTGTGCCGGTGGAGATTCGTCCGCAGATGCTTTACAACCCAACGATGCGGAGCCCGAACTTTTACATCCCGGGCGTAATCGGGATCGTGCTGCAGATCGGCACCACCTTTGCCACCGCCATGGCGGTGGTGCGGGAGCGCGAGCGCGGAACGCTCGAGCAATTACTCGTTAGTCCGCTGAGCCGGTGGGGCCTCATGCTGGGCAAACTCGTGCCGTATCTCTGCATCGGCATGACCATGGCCGTGATTCTTTTCCTGATCATGCGTTTCCTCTTCAACGTGCCCATAGCTGGAAATGTTGTGGCCATGATGTTCGCGACGCTGGTTTACGTTTTTGCGCTGCTCAGTCTCGGCTTACTCGTCGCGACCCGGGCGGAGAACCAAATGCAAGCCCTGCAAGTATCGATGACCTTTATGCTGCCGAGCGTTTTCTTTTCCGGGTTTGTATTCCCGCGCGAAACCATGCCGTGGATTTTCTACGCACTCGGCACGGTCTTGCCAGCGACCTATTTCATTTCGCTCATGCGCGCGATCATTCTGCGCGGGGCGCACTTCTTCGAATACTGGCCGCACCTTTTCGTCCTGATCATCATGTCGATCTTGCTCTTCGTTCTCTGCGCCCTGCGCTTCCGGAAAAAAATCGGCTAGTCCGCAATACCGGCATGCTCCGGCGCATATCGCTTGGCGGTCTTCGAATTACGATCGCAGTCGTTGCAGTATTTTCTTTAGTCTGGTTGTTCGGGGTAAGAATGCCGGAAAAGAATATTTCGAACGCAGCGCCGCTCTCGTCGGCGGATGTTGAATTGCGTGCCGAACTGACTGCAGATGTGCGAACGCTCGGCGGCGAGATCGGCGAACGAAACATGGCGCGTTATCCGCAACTCAATGTGGCTGCCGATTTCATCGAGAATTCTTTTTCTCGCGCCGGCTTGCGGCCGAGACGCGACAGTTACGAACTGCACGGACGAGCCTGTCACAACATCGAGACCGAAATTCGCGGCACTTCTCCGCAGATTGTTCTGGTCGGCGCCCATTACGATTCCGTCTTCGGGTCTCCGGGCGCAAACGATAATGGCAGTGGAGTTGCCGCTATGCTCGCGCTGGCGCGGCGCTTTTCCGCAAGATCGACAACGCACACGCTGCGTTTCGTCGCGTTTGTAAATGAAGAACCGCCGTATTTTCAGACGGAGCAGATGGGCAGTTTCGTCTATGCGAGCCGGTGCAAAAGTCGCGGCGACCAGATCTCGGCCATGATCAGTTTGGAAACGATCGGCTATTTTTCTGACGCGCCGCATTCGCAAAGTTATCCGGGGCTGGGACTGGGCGCGTTTTATCCTACTACGGCCAACTTTATTGGCTTCGTCGGCAATGTTCCTTCGCGCGCGTTGTTGCGCCGCGCCGTCGCGCTTTTTCGTCAACAGGCGAAACTTCCTTCTGAAGGCGCGGCGCTACCGTCATTCATTCCCGGCGTGGCGTGGTCGGATCAATGGTCATTTTGGCAACACGGTTATCCTGGCATTATGATTACGGACACAGCGCCCTTTCGCTATCCGCATTATCACTCCGCTACCGACACGCCGGATAAGCTCGATTACGATCGCTTCGTTCTTGTCGTCAGCGGCATGGAGAGAGTGATCGAAGAGCTCGCGGCAACGGCTCACTGATCAGTCGTTCTTCTTCGGCAACAACCAATCGAGAGCATTGTATAAATCGGCGAGGCCCGCGCCTTCTATCGGCGTGTTATGGTGGGCGCCGCGCAGTGAGATCACGCGCTTTTCGCCGGCGTAGGCGTCAACCACGAGCCGGTGATAACGGGGCGCAACCACTTCATCTCTTTCCGCGAGCAAAAAGATGGCGGGCGCGCGAATCGTCTTCGCGTTGGCAATGCTGTCGAGATCGCGCGGGATTTGCGACGCAACAGGACCGGCCAGCAACCAGAGATTCCACCAGCCAAACTGGCGCAAGATCATTTGGCGCAGTGCTGGCGGATTATGCAGGATTAATCCGGCGACAGGCCGATGCGCCGCCACATGAAGTGCAGCGGTAGCGCCAAGACTTGCGCCGAAGAGCACAATTGGCCGGCCAGCTGCATGGCGTTTCAGTTCATCAAATGCGGTGAGCGCGGCCGGTCCGATCCGGGAAAGCTGCGCGGGTCCTGTGCTGCCACCGAATCCGGGATAATTCATTCCCCAGATTTCAACTGCTCGATCGTTCCACATTTCAGCCTCCGCCGCTGCCCAGCGGTCGGCGCGATCGGCGTTGCCATAGAAGCGCAGAATGTAAATGTGCGCGCCGCCATTGCGTTGCGCGAGTTGCGATGCCGCCGTCCAAAGTTCCAATTCACCATTTTGAAACGGAACCATTTTGCGACCGGCGCCGTGTGCCTCGATTGCCGCCGTGGTGGGAAATAGGATCAGATGATCGGGTAGGTGCGTGGAAAAAACCAAAACGAAATATAGGGCGGCAATAGCCAGGACCGATCTAATTTTCACGACTGGCTGTTTGCCGGAGCGAACTCCTGCGCGAACCTTGCCGAACGCTGCGCACAAGATGCATGTGCTCCCATCATCTGGTCGCACCCCAGTGCTTGCTTAGTCGCTTTCGTCTTTGAGCATCGACTTGATGTGCTCGCGCAGCTCCTGCGAATTCTTGTGGCCATGCGCTGAAACCGCATGCTGCACCGCCGCATCGAGCACGTCTTCTTCCGTGCCCGAAATTTTCAACGAACAATTCTTCTCGCTCGGATAATTTCGACAATCGACCGATTTTCGGTTTGCTGCCACCTTAACCTCCAGTCCGACTAGCTTTTCTGCATCTCCGCCAAATCTCTTAGCACTTGATCGCTGTGTTCGGCGGGTTTCACGCCGGTGTAAACCTTCGCGATTTCACCTTTCGGATTAATGAGGAATGTGTTCCGCGCCGCCATCTTCGCGCCCTGATATTCCATGGTCGATCCATATTGCGCCGACACTTTCCCGTCGGGATCGGCCAGCAATTTGAAATTCAATCCTTCCTTTGCGCAAAAATCTTTGTGCGATTGCGCGCTGTCCACGCTCACACCCAACACGACCGCGCCCGACTGCTCGTACTTCGCCAGATCGCGCTGAAAATTCTTCGCCTCCATCGTGCAACCGCTCGTGAAATCTTTCGGATAAAAATAAAGCACCACCCACTTGCCGCGATAATTTTTCAGGCTCACCTGGCTGCCGTCGCCGGTCGTGAGCTTGAAATCCGGCGCCGCAGTTCCGGTCGCAGGTTGCGTTTGGGTTTCGGTTGCTCCGATCGCCATGCCAAGCGCATTCAATAGGATCAACGCCGCAAATAGAAGAGTTTTGTTCATAAACGCACCATAATCCGGTCGGTCTTGGAATACCACGATATTGTCATTCAAGCGCTGGCAGGTATGTCGCCTCCTTGCGTTCCATGATACGCTGGCATCAACAAGGTTCACGTATGCCGCCGCCAAGGAATTCTTTCCCTTCGAATTTCGATTTTAAACCGGTGCGATTCCTCCTCGGATTGATCGCGGCATTTGGCATCATCGTCACGTTTATCAGGCTCTTGTTCGGTTTTGTCTCGATCCCGGCAAATTCTGTCGGTGTAAGACTGCGCTTCGGGGCTTATGCCGGGATGGAGAATCCCGGACTCGCCTACGCCATCCCGTACGTCGATAAAATTGGAATCGTCCCGACGCAACGCTTGCTGAAACTGGAGTTCGGTTTCTCGACCCAAAACGCGACCAACGCTTATCAGGGAGACCCGCAACCGGCCGACACCGAGACGATGATCACCGGGGACTTGAATACGGCGTTGGTCCCGTGGGTCGTGCAATACCGTATCACCGATCCGAAAATGTATCTCTTCGGCGCGCGGGAACCGGAGCAAACACTGCGGGATCTCTCGGAAAGCGTGATGCGCGAAGTGATCGGTGATCGCACGGTGGATGAAGTGCTGACCATTGGGCGGCACGATATTGAAACGTCAGCGCTCAAGCGGCTGGCCGATCTTTCCTCGGAGTACGGGTTGGGACTTCAGATCCAGCAGGTCCAACTCGCGACGGTTCGGCCGCCACCGGCGGTGCAGGCAGCGTTCAATGAAGTCAACCAGGCGCAACAAGAGAAGCAAACAGCGATCAATCAGGCCTGGGCCGTCTATAATGATGCCGTTCCCAACGCACGCGGCCAGGCCAAGGAGCGCGAGAAACAGGCTGAAGCCTACGCGTTCCACCGCGTGAATGAAGCGAAAGGTGAAGCAGAGAAGTTTTCGCTTTTGCTCACGGAATATCGCAAAGCGCCCGAGATCACGCGCCGTCGTCTTTATCTGGAAGCGATGCAAGCGATCCTTCCAGGCTTGCAACACAAAGTCATTGTCGATGACAGCCTGAAGGGCGTTTTGCAAACGCTGCCGCTCCTCTCACCGGAACCGCCCAAGACACAGCATTGATTCGATGGAAACTCCGCCTGCTTTATTGATCTTTCCCGGTGCGATTCGATTCCTCCAGAGCCGCGGCATGACGTTGCTCGGCATTCTTTTTCTTTTGACGGCATTCAAATGGGGCGCATTGCTCTTCACCGTGCATCAATACGAGACCGTGATCATCACGCGTTTCGGAAAAGCGATTCGCACCGAGACTACGCCCGGTTTGAAATTGAAGGTGCCGGCTTTGGACGTCGTGCATCGCTTCGATAATCGGATTCTGGCGTGGGATGGACCGCCGACGGAATGTCCGACCAAGGACAAGCTTTACTTGATTGTCGATTGCTTCGCTCGATGGCGGATCAGCAATCCGCTGCTTTATTACAATCGGCTCAACGATGAACGCAGCGCGCTTTCGCGGCTGGACGACATTCTAGGCAGCGAAACGCGCACCGCCGTCGCGACGCATGATTTGGTTGAGATCATCCGCGTGACGAAAGGCCGTCAGCCGGTACGCGACGAGGAGCTGGAGAAAAGCGGAACGGTTCTGCCGAGCAACATCCCGGACATTCAACTCGGGCGCGGCGAGATTGAAAAACAGATTACGGAACGGACGCGGCAGAAGATAGCGGATTTCGGGATCGAGCTGCTCGATGAGCGCTTCAAGCGCAGCAAATACAATCCGGCCGTCGCTGAAAAAATCATCGAGCGCATGTCGAGCGAGCGTCACCAGATCGCGGCAAAATTCCGTTCGGAGGGCAGGGGCGAAGCGGCGAACATCAGTGGCCAAAAGGAAAGCGACGTTGCTTCCATCAGGTCGATCGCCACAAAAAACGCATTGGAGATTGAGGGAAAAGCAGACGCCGAAGCGGCAAGAATCTACGCGAGTGCCTATGCCTCGCCGGACGCACAAGATCTTTATGCGTTTCTGCGAAGTCTCGATGTGATGCGCGCTGCCTTTGAGCACGACACCACCGCCGTGATCTCGACCAACAGCGACCTGGGCCGCTTGCTGAAATCGGCGGGCGCACCGCCGACCGCGACGCCCAAGCAACCGGCGCCGTAAACAGGGGCGTTTACTTGAGCGCGCGGTTCTGGACCATCGGCCATTCGACACGGTCGATCGAAGATTTCATGGCGGCGCTCGAGGCCAACGGAATCAAACTGATTGTCGATGTCCGGAAATTGCCGGGGTCGAAGCGTTACCCGCAGTTCAATAAGGACGCTCTCGCGCATTCGTTAGGCGAACACGGAGTTCGCTACGAACATTTTCCGGAATTGGGCGGACGGCGAAAACCAAAACCGGATTCAACGAATACGGCGTGGCGCAATGAATCATTTCGCGGTTACGCCGATTACATGGAGACGGAAGAATTTCGGGCAGGCCTCGGGCGGCTCGTGGGCCTTGCACAGAAGTGCGGGCCGGCCGCGGTCATGTGCGCGGAAGCGGTCTGGTGGCGATGTCATCGGGCCTTGATTTCCGATTTTCTGAAAGCGCGCGGAATTGAAGTGACGCACATTGCCGATGCAAAAAAGACTGAGCCGCATCCGTTCACATCCGCTGCAAGAATCGTTGATGGCAGCTTAACCTATTCAATGGCCTAGGTCCGGCAGCGGCCGGATGCAAATTTGCTTTTCTCGAATTACAATACGTGCAGCCTTATCCTATGGTTTCGCTACCGGCCAAGCTGCGGCGCAAGCCAAACTTGATCGTCTTTCTGCCGGACCAGCAAAGAGCAGATACGATCGCTTGTTGTGGCGGTGGAAAGGTTCATGCGCCGAACTTAAATAAACTCGCTTCCGAGTCGGTGGTTTTCAGTCGCGCCTACGTTACCCATCCGGTTTGTACTCCTTCGCGCTCCTCTCTGATGACCGGGATGTGGCCGCATACGACCGGATGCACCAGGAATAGTGTCGCGCTCGCCCCGCGTTTTAGTGTCTTTCCCCAATTATTAGACGACAAAGATTACCGGGCCGCATACATGGGCAAGTGGCACCTGGGCCAGGCAGGATTCCCGCAACGAGGATTTGACGAATGGATTTCAACCGAGCAGGCCGGCCACTACAGCAAATTTCTAATTTCGATGGGACTAACGCCTGACCGGGAGGATGGAGACTTTTCCGAGTTGGTTATTAGCAATTTACCGCTTGAATTATCGAGGCCGAAATTCCTCGAAAAGCATGTCTGCGAATTTATCGAAAAACACCGTCGCAATCCGTTTATCCTGATTGTCGCTTTTGTGGAACCGCACTCGCCTTACAACGGTCCGTTGAACGACGAACATCCGTTAAATGACGTCGACCTCGATGTTACCGCAACTGTTCCCGCGACCGACGACCTCCCGCTGCGCTATCGGTTAATGCGCGAATGGCAACAAGCGCAAGCCGTCCTTGATCGGAAGCGCCTATCCAACCTGCTTTTTTTCGGGATCACGCCAGAGGAATACAGAAGCATGAAGCAGCGGTACCTTGGCTTGGTAACGTTGGTTGATCGAAGCATAGGTGCTATCCTTGATTGCTTGGAGCGGTTAGGTTTAACCGACGATACCGTCGTCGTGCATACAAGCGACCACGGCGACATGCTGGGCGCGCATCATCTCTTCGGGAAGGAAGTAATGTTCGAAGAAGCCGTGCGTGTCCCGTACTTGGTCCGCTTGCCCGGACAGCGAAGCGGCACAATAATTCCGCAGTCGGTTAGTCACATCGATTTCGTGCCGACGTTACTTGATCTACTTGGTCGGACCAAGCCATCTCAGTGCGCAGGTAAGAGTCGAGTTCCGCTAATTCGTGGAGAAGCCATGGCGCCGGAGAGCGTATTCATCGAGTGGGCTCCCAATCGAACGAAGATAAAAAAATGGACGTCGTTAGCGCCGCGCCGCATGATCAGGCGCGCGGTGGACGAATCTACGCGGACGGTCATTTCCGTCGATGGCTGGAAGCTTTGTCTTCGAGACAAAGACTTGAACGAATTATACAACTTGAAGAACGATCCGCTCGAAACGCGCAATCTTTACAGCAGCGGGCGTTATGCCGAGGTTATTTCACGCTGCGCCGGTGAGATTCACCGTTGGCAGGAAGCCACCCACGATTCGCTCAAGATCTGAGGGGCTTTGCTTTGGCTAAAAACGGTAGCCGTGCAGTTCGATTTCCCTGGCAAAAGCCTTTTCGACAATCTTGCGTTGTTCGTCGTTAAAAATCGACTGATACGGCGTGTGATCGGTTCGGTATTCCGACTTCGCTCTGATGCCGAGGCTGCCTTCGAAGTGTACGTTTAGCTTCGAGAATACTTCAGCCAGATCGTCCATCAGATTCTCGTAACGCAGAACTCGATCGACAATGATTTTTTTACCCGTGGGGTCGGTATAACGAAAGTAGTTAAGAGGAAACCTGCCCTGGGCGAGATATTGATCGAGTGAAAGCGGCCGACCTGCACGGGCGGCGTGCATATGATAATGAGACAAGACCTTGTCCCACGGATTTCTTTCCACGCAGAACTTAAAGTAGCTGCTCCAGACATGAGCAGGAACGCGTTTTTGGACAAGCCAGGCCGGGATATGATTGTAGAATTGCACCCGCCTAGTCAGTGCACTTCGCAGTGCAGGCAGGAGTCCATCCGGCCTTTGCAGAAGTTCACGGATTGGATTAACGGATGCTATATAGTTGCGCGGGTAATGCCCCTCGAACGGAGGAATGATCGGCGTCACGATGTCCATCGGGCCGCACCGCTGCGAGAGAAAGACCTCAATGCTGGTGCCCGCGGTCTTGGCCGTTTTGATAAAAATAAACTTGTGTTTGTGAGAAATGATCATCGCCCTATATCGACAAGGTCGGATATGCGCAACTTATCGGGAGGATTGTTAAATGCCGCGGGAAATGCCGCAACCGAAGAATGAACCGTTTGGGTCCGGGCAAAGGCAACGAGACTGGCGGCTCTGATTTCGAGATCGAACGCTTTGACTATACGTTTGATTGAGCGAGAGCGACTCCGAGTGAAGGATCTTATAATTCGCCCATCGTCACGTATTGGCCGTTGGGACGGCGAAACCAGTCTGGAAACTCAATGTTACTTGCTACCATGCTTTCATAGCAATTTTGGGTAATAAGGCCTCTCGCTGTGCTTTCCCCGAAGACGGCAAAATTTTCTTTGGTTACAAACAGCCGAAGCTCCGATGGTTTGACGATGTCGTTTTTTAATTGATCCATTGCCTTTGCCGAAGGCATGCGATCAGGAAGATGGGTAAAGAGGTACCGCAGCACTTTGGCTTTCAGAAGTTGATGGATCCATATCTGGTACCAAGCCTTACGCTCAAAATAATTATCCCCGGAAGGATTGATTATCTCTTCAGGGTAAAGGGCCAGCTTCGGGCTGTCCAGGGTGACCCTGCAACGACAGAAGAGAAGGCCACTCATTTCCGGCGAGCTAACGGCATGTGCGATCAGATCCGCGATCTTCTCGGTCACGAGTCGAATGGGGTATTTATCGTCCACACACCAGTAAATCCATTCCTCGTCATCTACATCCGCGAGCAAATGTAAAACCGTTGCCTTAATAGCTTCCGGCGTTTTGCGGTAGGTCGTTCTTTCCGTGTCGGCGCCGCCCGCGTGCTGATAAGGGATTCGGAACACAAACGGATGATCTGGCCATAACCGTTCGTATTGAAGAATCATGTGCTCGGTAATGGCTCGATAGCGATCGCACGTTAGAACAATCGCTTTCATTTCAGCCCGCGAACTCATAGCCAAAGTGGTCAATATCCACTTTGAACTTGGCCGCGATTATTTCCCGGGTTCGAGTTGTATAATACTCGGGGTAGTGCCGGGCCCGTGGATTCGCTCTCCGGTGCGGTAAAGTTGCGGTGACACCTAGCTTTTGAGCTACGAAAGCCCAATCTTCGTCCAGCCGTTCAAATCTTCCAATGAAATCGGCGAGGATCCGCCCATTGGGATCGACAAACCAATCGAGCTGGTATCGGTGCGGCGAAGAGTGAACGCAAGTACTGCTGCTGTACTGAATCCAATCGACGAATTCATCGAAAGTCATTTTCTCTCTCACTTGCACAGCTTCGGTGCGCTCATACAAAGAGACGACGCGATCCCAGGGATTACGAACAAACCCGAATTTGAAATAAGCGTCGAATTGCCTTCGACCGATCTCCATCCTTCGCTCTTTGGAAAGGGTGAGATACAAGCACTCAAGAATTCGATTCTTTCTACCGCCGAAGTGCGTCCAATAACTCTCCATCAGATTTTTGATTTCCCATAAATTGAGATGCGGTTTCCACGCCTTGCCGAGAATAGCTCTTACGCTGGTCGAGCCGGTTTTGGGCACCTCCACAAAAATGCACTTATGTTTGTGTGAGATCACGCGATCAGATTCGCCATGGTTGTGATGGGTCGGCCGGGACTCGAACCCGGAACCAACCCCGAAAGCCTTCGGGGCTGCTCTATCAAATCAATCCTGTGACTGCAAGATGAACGCGGCGAGCCGCGGATTCTTTTTGTGTTTGAGGGCAATCTCCAGCTCGCGCGCTTCGGCGATCGACGACAATTGTCTGGCCGCAATGAGCTGGAGATGGTTGCCGAACCGCCGAGTCGTATGATTACCGCCGCGTCGATGTTCTTCGATACGACGGTTCAAATCTTCCGTCGATCCGATATAATGACGGCCCGACGCACCGCGCAAAATGTAAACCCAAGCCATAAATTGCATTGGGTCGGCCGGGACTCGAACCCGGAACCAACGCCTTAAAAGGGCGCTGCTCTACCGATTGAGCTACCGACCCGTTTAGTTCTTTCTTTTTATTTATCCGATTTCTCGATGGCAACCAACCCCGAAAGCTTTCGGGGCTGCTCTACCGATTGAGCTACCGACCTGTTCAGCAGAAGTTTTGTAGTCCACTTCGACGCGCGCCGCAACAAACTGTAGGGCGGGCACTTCGCCTGCCAATCGCGCGGCCGGCAAGCGAGGCGCTTGCCTACAATTTCAAAAACGTGATTAAGTCGGGCAGCGAATTTTTTTGGCGGTCCAACTGAAAGATCGACAATCCGGCCGCGGTGGCGGATTTCCAATCGCGTTCCGGATCGTCGCCGACGTGCAGGACTTGCTCCGATTCGAGATCGATAAACTTCAGTGCGCGACGAAAGATTAATGAATCAGGTTTGTCCGCGCCGATCTCGCTGGAAACAAAAACGTGCCTGAAAAATTTCGAGATGCCGAGCTGCTCCAGAATCATGCGCAAGCGTCCATCAAAATTTGAAATGACGGCGAGTTGGAATTGCGGCTGCAATTTTTCCAGAACATCGACAACGTCCGGATAAAGTTCCCACACGCCCGCCTCGGCGAAATGTTCATAGGCGACCTCGAAGAAATTATCGCGATCCATTTCGCTTAATGATGGCGCGACTTGATCGAGGATGAGATCGACAAGGTCGCGCCACCAATCTTTGTCGTCATTTTCACGCGGGCCATCGATGGCAGTGCGCGCCGGCATTTTTTTCCACGCCGCGGCGAATGCGCGATCGAGCTGCTCGGCATTTAGCTTCAAACCCATCTCGTGACCGGCGAGCGCATAATGGTGCCCGACATTTTTCGGCAAATAGAAGAGCGTTCCGACGGCATCGAAGAAAATTGCCTTGATCATGAGCAAACTGAACGTTCAACGTCGAACGTTTAACATTCAATCCAGTAGGGCGAGACCCGCCTGAGGCGGGTCTCGCCGACGAAACCTCGGGAATATGCGCCGGCTTCGCAGAGCGTCGCCCTGCCGACTTGTTGGACAAGCTCGTCCGGTTGTCGGATTAATCCGCATGCTGCCGGTGGAGCACAACGACCCGATCAATGCAAAGGTTCTCGCGATTTCAGAGGACAAAATCGAAGGCTTCGTCCGCGAGCCATTCGAGGAAATTGCGCGGCGTTCGGATGTCGATGTCGATGTGGTGATGGCGCGGATCGCGGCCATGTTGCGCAGCGGCACGATCCGACGAGTGCGCCAAACATTGCTCGCCACCAGTCTGGCCGAGGGCGCGCTGGTGGCCTGGAAAGTTCCCGCAGACAAGATCGACAATGCATTCGATTGGATGTTCCAGCGCGATCCGTTTTCCGGCCATGTCGTCTTGCGCTCGACCGACACGGTTACCGCCGGATCGGATTACAAACTCTGGACGACTGTGAAAGTGCCACACGGATTTTCATTGCAACGACACGCGGAATTGCTCGGGAAAAAAATTGGTGCGGAACATATCCGGCTCATGCCGGCGAAGGGAATCTTCACACTCGGCGTCGGTCATGTTCGGCGCAAAACGATTGAGCCGGGCAGCAAAGCGAGTGAGCCGGCAAAGATGATTCCGGTGCAGATTGTCGATCTTGACGAACTGGAATGGAAAGTGTTGCTCGCGCTCAAGCGTGAATTTACGCCGGAAGAAGTTCGGCCAACCCCGTGGGCGGCGCGTGCGAACGAAGCGAGCGTTTCACTCGATGAATTCTATCGCGTAGCCGAGGAATTGAACGCGCGCAAAATCATCGGTCGTTTTTCGACTTTTCTTGAACACGTCAAGCCATCAGCCGGTGGAGTTCGTGTCACGCGTTTCAACGCGCTGTTTCACTGGGCGGTGCCGCCGGGCAGGGAGATCGAGGCCGGACGCGAAGCCGGGCGCTTTCACATCCTGACGCACTGCTACTGGCGCGAAGGTGGCCCCGAGT
>Ga0184605_10000045_pt1 | contig 33344 bp, 25 predicted proteins | sample PLM0_30_coex_FD_132995 | JGI IMG/M metagenome (GOLD analysis project Ga0184605, IMG submission 132995) | Groundwater sediment microbial communities from an aquifer in East River, Colorado, USA - PLM0_30_coex | ecosystem: Environmental > Terrestrial > Soil > Riparian zone | place: USA: East... | reverse complement strand
TGGCCTCGCATCTCGGTGGTGGTGTGCTCCTACAACGGCGGGCGCACGATCCGCGATACCTGCGAAGCGCTGCGCCGGCTCGACTACCCCGACTACGAAACGATCGTCGTGGACGACGGCTCGACCGACGACATGGCTGCGATCGCCCGCACGTACGACGTCCGGGTGATCCGAACCCCGAATCGCGGGCTCTCGAGCGCGCGCAACACGGGACTGGCTGCGGCCACGGGCGAGATCGTCGCGTATCTCGACGATGACGCCTATCCCGATCCGCACTGGCTCACCTACCTCGCCGCCACGTTCCTGAGCACGTCCCACGCCGGCGTGGGCGGGCCCAACATCGCGCCGGCGGGCGACGGCCCGATCGCGGAGTGCGTGGCGCGCGCGCCCGGAGGGCCCGTGCACGTCCTCGTCACCGACCTGGAAGCCGAGCACATCCCCGGCTGTAACATGGCATTCCGGAAAGCCTGCCTCGAGGCGATCGGGGGATTCGATCCGCGGTTTCGGACCGCCGGCGACGACGTCGACCTCTGCTGGAGACTGCAGGAACGCGGCTGGACGCTGGGCTTCCACCCGGCCGCCCTGGTCTGGCACCACCGGCGCAACTCGGTCCGGACGTATTGGCGGCAGCAGATCGGGTACGGCCGGGCCGAAGCCATGTTGGAGCGGAAGTGGCCCGAGAAATACAACGATGCCGGGCACGTATGCTGGACCGGTCGGATGTACGGCAGCGGGCTGCCGTACGTGCTCGGCTGGCGGCGGGCGCGCGTCTATCACGGTGTCTGGGGCGCGGCGCCGTTCCAATCCCTGTATGAGCCCGCGCCGACGCTGCTGGCATCGCTGCCGCAGATGCCCGAGTGGCATCTCATGACCGCCGCCCTCATGGGAATCGCGGGATTGAGTCTCCTGTGGAGCCCGTTGCGGCTCGCGCTTCCCCTCCTCCTGGGAGCCATCCTGCCGTCGCTCGCGCAGGCGTGCCTCGGCGGGGCCCGGGCGCGGTTTCCCGCTGGCCCCTGGCCGGCGCGACTGCGGCGTCGACTGCTCACGGCGACCCTCCATTTCATCCAACCACTGGCCCGTCTGCGCGGCCGCGTGCTCGAGGGGCTCACACCGTGGCGACGGCGCTGTCCGCGACGGCCCGGGCCCGTCTGGCCCGTCACCGCGTCCGTGTGGAGCGAGCGCTGGGTGGAGCAGGATCAGCGGCTGCGGGCGATGGAAGCCGACCTACGGGCGGATGGTGCGTGTGTGCTGCGCGGCGACCGCGCTGCCCGCTGGGACCTCGAAGTGCGCGGCGGCTCGTTCGGTGCCGCCCGGCTGCTCATGGGCGTGGAGGACCACGCGGGCGGCAAGCAGCTCGTCCGGCTACGCTGGTGGCCGGTCGTGCCGTTGGTGGGCCCCGCGCTCACCCTGGCGTTCGGCGTGCTCGCGCGGGGCGCGGGTGGCGACCACGCCTGGGTCGCCGCCGTGATTCTCGGCGGCGCCGCCCTGCTGTCGGCGGCGCACACCCTCGAGGCGTGCCGCGCAGCCATGGCCACGCTCCGGGAGGCCGTCGCCCAGCTCCAACGTGATGCGGCGTGATGACCGATCTCGCGCTGTACCGCCGACTGCTGCGCCAGGCGCGACCCTACTGGCTGCATCTGGCGGGCCTGTTCGGGATCGGACTGCTCGCGAGCCCGCTCGCGCTCCTCAACCCGGTGCCGCTCAAGATCGTCGTCGATTCGGTGCTCGGCGCGCATCCGCTTCCGACGTACCTGCGGGCGTTCCTGCCGGAGGGCGCCCGATCCCCGGTGGCCATCCTCGCCGTCGCGCTCGGCCTGCTGATCGTCGTCGCCGCGCTGGGCCAGCTGCAGGGGCTCATGAACAAGTTCGTGCAGGCGTATGTGGGCGAACGGCTCGTGCTCGACTTCCGGTCCCAGCTCGTCCGGCAGGCCCAGCGCCTGTCCCTGTCCTATCACGACTCGAAGGGCACCGCCGACTCACTGTATCGCGTCCAGCAGGATGCCGCCGTGATCGACAAGATCATGGTCGAAGGCATCATTCCCTTCATTACGGCGGCGGTCACGCTTGGCACCATGATCGCCGTGACGGCCCGGCTCGACTGGCAGCTCGCGCTGGTCGCGCTGACGGTCTGCCCGCCGCTGTTCCTGCTCTCGCGCCTCTACCGCCCGCGCATGCGCCGGCAGTCGCGCGCCGTGAAGAAGCTCGAGAGCTCCGCCCTCGCGGTCGTCCAGGAGACGCTCGGCGCGCTGCGCGTGGTGAAGGCGTTCGGGCAAGAGGCACGCGAGACCGCGCGCTTCGTCCACCGCTCCACGGAAGGCGTGGCGGCACGCATCCGTCTCGCGTTGATGGAAGGCCGCTACGGGACGCTCGTCGGGCTCACCAGCGCGCTCGGCACGGCCGCGGTGCTGCTCATCGGCGTGGGCCACGTCCGCCAGGGCGTCCTCTCCCTCGGGCAGCTCCTGATGGTGCTGGCCTACGTGGCGCAGCTGTACGAGCCACTGAAGACGATCAGTAAGAAGGCCGCGGGGATTCAGAACTACCTCGCGAGCGCCGAGCGGGCCTTCGCGCTGCTCGACGAGCAGCCCGAAGTGCCCGAGCGACCGGACGCCCGATCCATCGCGCGCGCCGCGGGCGCCATCGCGTTCCGGAACGTCTCCTTCAGCTACGGGCTGGACCGGCCCGTCCTGCACGACGTGTCGTTCGAGATGACACTGGGGACGCGTCTCGGCATCGTGGGCGCAACCGGCGCGGGCAAGACCACCCTCATCAGCCTGCTGACCCGCTTCTACGATCCCCTCGAGGGTCAGATCCTGCTCGACGGCACGGACCTGCGGGACTACAAGCTGGCCGACCTGCGTCGCCAGTTCGCCGTCGTGCTCCAGGAGGCCGTGCTCTTCTCCGTCAGCATCGCCGAGAACATCGCCTACGCATCGCCGGGCGCGACTCGGGAGCAAATCGTCGCGGCGGCCCAAGCCGCGAGCGCGCACGAGTTCATCGAGCGCCTTCCGCAGGGCTACGAAACCCCGGTCGGCGAGCGCGGCGTGAAGCTGTCGGGCGGGCAGCGGCAACGCATCGCGCTGGCGCGCGCCTTCTTGAAGGACAGCCCGGTGCTCATCCTGGACGAGCCCACCAGCTCCGTCGACCAGCAAACCGAGGCCGCGATCGTCGAGGCGCTCGAGCGGCTGAAACGCGGACGCACGGTCATCATCATCAGTCATCGCCCCTCGACGCTCGCGGGCTGCTCGGCGCTGCTGACGCTGGAGCACGGGCGCGTCGTGTCCGATCCGCGCCGTCCGGCCGTCGAGCGCCCGCAGCCCCAGGTCGCCCCGCGTGGCAAGCGACGCGCGGGCCTCCTCGCCCATCCCGCCGTTCAGGCCTGGCGCCAACTGAGCCCGGATCGCCCGGTCCCGGACCGGATCGCACCCACAAAGATCAAGCCGCACAAGCGTGACACACCGGTCTACCGACTCGAGGGCGCGGGGCCCGACGGTACCGCTGTGATTGCGAAGGCGTGCGCGAGCGCGGACGCCGTGACCGAACGCATCATGTACGAGCGCTACTTACCCCGGCTGCGCGTGGCCGCGGCCCCGTACTACGGGTACGTCGAGCGACCGGACGACGGCTTGGTGTGGCTGTTCCTGGGCGAGTTGCGGGGTGAGGAGTACTCCGACCTGCTCCCCCAGCATCGGGGCTACGCCGCCCGCTGGCTCGCCGCGCTCCATACCGGGGCGGAGTCGCTCGGAGCCGAGCCGGGTCTCCCCGACGGCGGCCCAGGCCGCTACCTGAATCACTTGCGCACGGCGCGGGGTTTCATCCGCGAACACATCGACAGTCCCGTCCTCGGCGACGAGGACGTGACGTTTCTCGACAACATGCTGTCCCGCTTCGATCAGCTCGAAGAGCACTGGGATCGGCTCGTGGAGCTGTGTGACGGCATGCCGCAGACGCTGGTGCACGGCGATTTCAGCGCCAAGAACGTGCGCGTGCAAGCCGCGGGGCCGAACCCCGGAATCGTCGTCTTCGACTGGGAAGATACCGGGTGGGGCGTTCCGGCCGCCGACCTGGCGCAGCTCGCGCTGCCATCCAGCCGCATCTCGGCGAGCCCCGACCTCGACACGTATTGGGTCGCGGTGCGCGAACACTGGCCGGCCCTCCAGCGGGCGGACATCGAGCGCGTCGCGACGTGCGGCAGCGTGTTCCGGTCCGTCGCCGCGCTGCAGTGGGATTCGCACCATCTCGTGCACGAGTGGGCACAGTGGTTCATCCGGAGCATGCGGCTGTATGACGCGGAGCTGGCGCACGCGCTCGGACGGCTCGACTGGGAGCGACAGATGTCCACGTCGCACGCGGTGGTCGGGTCATGACGCGGCTGCGCATCGGGTTCCTGCTGCCCCACTACTCCGAGCGCAGCCAGAGCCAGATGCCGCAAGTGATGCGCCTGCTGCGCGACGCTGGCGTGGACGTGGATGTCGTCAACCCCGCCGGGCGGATGGTCGATCTCTCCGAAGTCCGGGTCGAGCACGACCTCTATGTCCTGAAGAAGATGGGCGGCCTCGGGCTCAGCCTCGCGGGCGCCCTGCATGCGCGCGGTGCGGCCATCGTGAATCCCTATCCGGCGTCGATGGCGCTGTACGACAAGATCATCACCTTTCGTATTCTCGAGGCCGCGGGTGTGCCCACTCCCGCCAGCTACGCGGTATCGCACGCCGAAGAGTTGAGCCCCCTGCTCGACGCAGGTCCGATCATCGTCAAGCCGTACCACGGGTCGAGCGGCTACGGCGTGCGCGTCGTGCGGACGGCCGCCGAGCTGGCGGACGTGCCGCGGGAGAAGGGCCCTGTGTTTGCGCAGCGCTATCACCCGCCCGAAGGCCGGGATCGGAAGCTGTACGCGATCGGCGACCGTATCTTCGGCACCTTCAAAGTGTTTCCGGCCCGCACCGAAGCGGAGAAGCATGGGGAACCGTTCACGCCGGGTCCGGAGCTGTGCGAGATCGTCCGCCAGTGCGGGCGGGCGTTCGGCATCGACCTGTACGGCGTCGACATCATCGAGAGCGCAGGGCGCCTGTACGTCGTGGATATGTCGACCATGCCGGGCTTCAAAGGCGTGCCCGAGGCGTCGCGGCTTTTGGCGGAGTACTTCCGCGCCGCCGCCGAGCGGGCTGCGCGCGGGGAGCTGGAAGCGGGGGCAGCGCCGAGCCCCGCTCGCCACCCGGACGACGATCCGGAAGCGCTCCGCCGGCTCGTAGCGCGGGGGTCGGCGCTCGACCTCGTGCTCCACGCCCTGTCCACGACGCCCGCGACGACCGCGCAGCTGGAGGGGGTCCGCCGGCTGCTCGAGGAGCTGGCGGATCCGGGGGGGAGGGCGCTCCGGTGAGCCTCACCGTCTGTATCGCGCCGGCGAATACCCTGACGTACCCGCAGGGCGGTGGCCACCTCTGGGTCTTCCTCCAGTGGGCCTTGGCGCTGCGGGCGCTGGGGTGCCGTGTGATCTGGCTGGAGGGTGTTGATGTGGACGACGCGGACACGTCGCCGGCGGCGCGCCGCCGGCGGCGCGGTGGCCTGCCGCGCGAGTGCGTCGCGATCCTGAAGGCGCACCTTGAACCCTACGGCTTCGCCGACGCGCTGGCCCTCTACCCGATGAACGGAGGCGCGCTCCCGGACGACCTGGCCAAAGAGTGCCTCGACCTCGACACCGCCGCGCGCGCCGACCTGCTGCTGAATCTCTGGCACTCCCAACCGGCGTGGGTCGTGGGCCGCTTCCGCCGCTCTGCCTACGTGGACACCGACCCGGGCGTGGTCCAGGTCTGGATCACCACTGGCGAGATCCACCTTGCGGCGCACGACGTCTACTTCACCATCGGCGAGACGGTCGGCACGCCGGAGGCACGTTTCCCGGACTGCGGGCTCGGCTGGCAGTACACGCCGCCCCCCGTCTTCCTCCCCGAGTGGCCCGAGACCCGAGCAGACCGCACAGCTCCGTACACGACGATCACGCACTGGTGGGGAGGCACGTTTGCCTTTCACGGGGTCACGTTCTCCAACGAGAAGCACCTGGCGTTTCTCGAATACCTGCAACTCCCGTCCCGGACCAGCGCAACGCTGGAGCTGGCGGTGTGTCTCGGCGACCACTTGAGCGAGTGGCAAGCGCGGTTCCAGCCCGCCGGCTGGACCATCCGCGAGGCGTGGGGCGTGTCCGCGTCGCCCCAGGACTACCGCCAGTACATCCAGGGGTCGAGAGGTGAGTTCAGCTGTGCCAAGCCCTACTGCGCGCAGTTCGCGAACGCCTGGATCAGCGATCGCACGCTGTGCTATCTCGCGAGCGGGAAGCCCGCCGTGGTGCAGCATACCGGGCCGAGCCGCTTCCTGCCGGAGGCCGAAGGCATGTTTCGCTTCCGGTCCATGGACGAGGCGGCACGCGCACTGGTCACCGTCGAGGCCGATTACGAGCGGCACTGCCGCGCCGCTCGCGCGTTGGCGGAGCAGTACTTCGACGGCTGCCGGGTGGTGGCCCGCGTCCTGGAGCGGGCGCTGAACTGAGGGACACAACGAGATGAGATGGCTCGTCGTCACCGCCGATGACTTCGGCATGAGCCCCGGCATCAACCGCGGCATCGTGCACGCACACCGCGGTGGGATCGTCACGAGCGCCAGCCTGCTCGTGAACCGACCGGCCAGCGAGCAGGCCGCCGCCCTGGGACGTGACTGCCCCGCCTTGAGCGTCGGCCTCCATCTGGAGATGGACAGAGGGCAGCCCGAGCGCGCCGACGTCGAGCTTGAAGCCCAGCTCGCGCGGTTCCTGGACCTCGTCGGCACCGCGCCGACTCATGTGGACTCCCACCACAATGTGCACAACGATGTGCGCGTCCTGCCTCACGTGCTCGCGTGGGCCGAGCGCCACGGCGTGCCGGTACGGGGTCATTCCCGGGCGCGCCACGTCGGGCAGTTCTACGGTCAATGGGGCGGCGACAGGCATGTCGAGCAGATCTCGCTCGAAGGTCTGCTGCGCCTCGTGGACACGGATGCCTGCGACGACGTCACCGAGCTCAGCTGTCACCCTGGTTACGTGGAGCCGGGATTCCCGTCGAGCTATACCGTGGAGCGCGAAGTCGAGCTTCGGACGCTGTGCGACCCCAGGGTACGGCAGGGGATCGAGGCACGCCAGATTCGTCTTGTCGGCTTCCGGGACTTGGACCTACGCCCGACTCCCACACCGACCCCATGAGCACGACCGTCTGCATCGCTCCGGCGAACACGGTGGCCTACCCGAACGGCGGCGGCCATTTGTGGGTCTATCTGCATTGGGCCCTGGCGCTCCGGGCGCTGGGCTGCCGGGTGATCTGGCTCGAGGGCGTCGCTCGGGACACAACCGTCGAAGAGACCAACCGCAGCATCGCGACGCTGCGAGCGCGCCTGGATCGCTGGGGCCTGGCGGACGGCCTCGCCCTCTGTTCGCTCGACGACGCACCGCTGTCTCCGGGGGTCGCTGGACCCTTCCTCCCTCTGGAGGCCGCCGCGGAGGCCGACCTCCTGCTGAACCTCTGGCACTCGCTGCCGGCGACGGTCGTGCGCCGGTTCCGCCGCTCCGCTCTGATCGACACCGATCCCGGTCTGCTCCAGATCTGGATGACGACCGGCACGATCCGCGTGGCGCCGCACGATCATTATTTCACGATCGGCGAGACCGTGGGCGCGTCCCACGCGCCGTTCCCGGACTGCGGGCTCCGGTGGCTCCACACGCCACCTCCGATCTTCTTGCCTGAATGGCCGACGACGCCCGCGAGCCCCGCCGCACCCTACACGACCGTCGCCCACTGGTGGGGAGGGACGTTCGAGTTCAACGGGACGACCTTCTGTAACGAGAAGCGGGTCGCCTTCCTCGAGTATCTCGACTTGCCTACCCGCACGCCCGTCCCGCTCGAGTTGGCGGTGTGTCTGGCGGAGTACTACGAAGAGTACCGGCGTCTGATGGAGCCCAAGGGCTGGAAGCTGCGGGAAGCCTGGGACGTCAGCTCCACGCCCGACGCCTATCGGACCTACGTGCAGGGATCGCGTGGCGAGTTCAGCTGCGCCAAGCCGGCGTACGCCACGCTCCAAACCGCGTGGGTGAGCGACCGAACCCTTTGCTATCTGGCGAGCGGCAAGCCCGCGGTCGTGCAGCACACCGGCCCCAGCCGGTGGCTCCCGAACGGGGAGGGCCTGTTCCGGTTCCGGAACATGGACGAGGCCGTCGGCGCGCTGGCGGCCGTCGCGGCCGACTACGATCGGCACTGTCGCGCGGCGCGCGCGCTGGTCGAGGAGCATTGCGACGCTCCACGGGTCGTCACGAGCGTGCTGGAGCGCGCGCTGGACTCCGGGCCGGGGCGTCCGGCGGCCAGGACCGTCGCGCCCGAAGGGCTGCGCCGCGCCTTCGCCGAGATCGGAGAGTCCAGGGGTGCCGAGCTGTGCGAGGTCCTCGGCGAGGTGCTGGACGGCGGACGGATGATCGGCTTGCGGCGGCTCAAAGCCCGCGTGTACCGGCTACAGATGGAGGGTGGACCTTGGGGCTCGGTCGTGCTGAAGCGACTGGAGCCCGCCGTGGCCCAGCGCGCCCGCCTGCTCGCCGAGCGGTGGCTCCCGGCGTTGGGGCTGAGCGAGCGCTGTGCGCGGCTGCTCGGCGCGGCGGCCGAGCCGGGGGGTGGCAGTGTGTGGCACGTGTACGAAGACCTCGGGAACGAGACGCTCGCCGAGCGGCCCACACCGGAGCGGGTGGCGGCCACCGTGGACCTCCTGGCCGAGCTGCACACGCGCGCCGCACGCCATTCCGTGCTGCCGGACGCGCGCCAGTACGGCGGCGATCGGGGAATGGCGTACTTCACCGCGAACGTGAGCGACGCGATCGCCGCGCTCGACGCGCTGCAGTCGTCCGGGATCGACACGCCGCCCCAGTACGGAGACCTCCCCGCGCGCCTGCTCGAGCGTCTGTACGACCTCCAGGCCGACGCGGCACGCCGCGCCTCGGTCTTCCAAAGCGCGGCCGGGCCGGACACGCTGCTCCACGGCGACGCCTGGACGATCAACGTATTCGTGGACGCCATGCCCGACGGACTGCGGGCACGCTTCGTCGACTGGGACAAGGTGGCGGTCGGCCCTTTCAGCTACGACCTGTCGACGCTGCTGTTCCGATTCTCGCCGGCGGAGCGCCCGCCGATCTTGGAGGGGTACCGGCAGGCCGTGGCGCGAGCGGGGTGGCGCTTGGCCGCGCCGTCAGACCTCGGCCTCCTGTTCGACACCGCCGAGCGCGCGCGCTATGCCAACCGGGTGATCTGGCCGGCGCTGGCGCTACTCAAAGAGCGCGCCGAGTGGGGCTTCCCGGAGCTCGCGGAAGTGGAACGTTGGTTTCGAGAGCTGGACCAGGCCGCCACGAGCGACCTGATACTCGCATGACCTCGCGGAAGCGCTCCAGCGAGCGGCGCCCAGCCGATCATCGGATCACGGGCCCGATGGTGCAAACGCTCGAAGCCGGACTTTCCCGATTCCGAGGGCGACCCGTCCGGGTTCGGGAGCTGCGCCGCCGGTTCTCGCGGTACAGCTCGACGTTCCACACCGAGCGGCTCCGTGTCTTTCTTGACGATGAGGGAAAACCGCTGCGCATCTTCTTCAAGGATCTCGCTCCCGAGCATCAGGTGACGGACGCGCGGGCGCCCCACCGCGTCCCAGCGGCGGCCTACCGCCGGGAACTCGACATGTATCGATCGGTCCTGTCGCGCGAGCGCTTCGGCACGCTGCACCTGTATGCGTTTCGGTGGGAGCCCGACCGCGGTCGCTGCTGGTTGTTCCTCGAAGATGCGGGGCGAACGCCGCTCAACGGCGTCCGCGACCCGCAGGAGTGGGCGAGCGCCGCCCGCTGGGCCGCCCGTTTTCACGTGGCGACACACGACCTGCCGGCCGCTCAAACGAAGTTTCTGCCCCAGTGGGACCGGGCGCATTATCAGCGGTGCGCCGCGCAAGCCGAGCGGCTCCTCCCCACGGTCGAGGCACGCGAGCGTGAGATTCTGCGCGACGGGCTCGACGCGCTCACCGCGCGCCTCGACTGGTTCAGCGCGCTGCCACGCTGCGTGATCCACGGACAGTTCTTCGGCAAGAACATCATGCTCCGGCCCCGCAGGGCCCGCCCCAGGATCGCGGTGATCGACTGGGAAACGGCGGCGCTGGGTCCGCGTGCTTTCGATCTCGCGAGCATCACCGGGGGCGGGTGGAGCATCGAAGAGCAGCTGATGATGCGGGCCGCCTATGTCGAGCAGTACCAGGCGGAAACCGGAGGCGCCATCGATTGGGACGATTTCTGCCAGGAGGTCCGGGCCGTGGGCATTTATCAGGCCCTCGAGTGGCTCGTCTGGTGGGCACCTCACCGCGGCGTGCCGCGACGCCTGAAACGCTTTCGGAGATTCATGCGGGAGCTGGAATCGCTGTTGGAGGGCCGGGGGGCCCCGGATCCCGTGGCGCCGGAGGAGGTGGCCCGATGAGGCTCGGATGCGCGCCGGGAGCCGTGCACAGAGACGTTTCGCCATTCATCACTGCGCTCGATCAGGCGGCGTTTCATCAAGAGCTCGAACGACTCTGCATCTCGGAGTGGCAGTGCGGCGCGCCGGAGGACGTCCGCGTCGAGCCCCTGCGGGCCCACCGGCGCCGCTGCACGCTCGAGATCACCCTGACGACCGAGAGCGGCGCGGTGCCGCTGATCGGCAAGGTCTACGCGGACGACCGCTCTGACGTGTTTGGTGCGATGTGCGCCCTGATCCGGACGGGCTTCGGCCGCGAATCGGAATGCTCGATTCCGCAGCCGTTCGCCTGGCTGCCCGCGCTGGGGGTCCGCCTGGAAGAGAAGATCGAAGGCCGGTCCGTCAACGAGGTCATCCGCACCGGTAGCCCAGGCGAGTGTACCACGGCCGCGGAGCGATGCGGCCAGTGGCTGGGTCGATTCCATCGCGCCGCCCCGAGGCCGGTGAACGGGCACGACCTCGTGGCGAAGCTCGCGCACAACCGCGCGGCCACCGCGCGCATGACCAGCCTGCGGCCCAAGGCCGAGGCCGTGCTGCGGCGGCTCGACGAGGACGTACCGCTGGCCACGACGGTGCCCCGGTGCGCGGGGCACGGGAGCTACATCCCCGACCATATCATTTTGAGCGGCCGGCGCACGGCAGTCATCGACCTGGACGAATATGACGCCGCGGACCCGAGCCGGGACGTCGCCTGGTTCCTCGTGGCGCTGCGGCGCCGGGCGATCCAGCTGCTGGGCTCCCGGCATGCACTGGACGGCGCGGCCGACGCGTTTGTCCACGCCTACATCGCGTCGGGGCCGCCGGACGCGCTGGCGAATCTGCGGCTCTACCGCGCCCTGGCGTGCCTGGGCCGCGCGCGACGCGATTTGTACAAGCACAGGCCCGAACTCGCCGAGTTCATGGTGGACGAAGCCCTGCACCTGATGTCGGGCTGATCGCGATGCCCGTCTCCCTCGTCGCGGTTCTGTTACTGCAATCGGCGTCGGTGGACCGCCCCCCGTCTGTCCGACCCACCGTGACGGCAGTGCGCGTCGTGCGCGCTCCATCCGTGGACGGCCGTCTGGACGACCCCGCCTGGGCGCTGGTGCCGCCGATCACGCGCCTCCTCCAGACCGACCCCGACGAAGGACGTCTCGTCTCGGAGTCCACCGAGGTGCGAATCGTGTACGACAACGACGCGGTGTACGTCGGCGCACGGCTCTTCGATTCCGATCCGCGTCGGATCATCGGCCGCCTGGCCCGGCGCGATGCGTCCACGCACAGCGACGAGTTCCGCGTGTTCCTCGACAGCTACTACGACCGTCGCACGGCGTTCGAGTTCGTCGTGAACGCGGCGGGCGTGAAGAAGGACGCGGTGATCGGCGATGACGGGGACTTCGACGATGCGTCCTGGGACCCCGTGTGGGCGGCGGCGACGTCCGTGGACTCCCGCGGGTGGACGGCGGAGATTCGGATTCCCTTCTCCCAGCTCCGGTTCCCGAAAGCGCAGGAGCAGATGTGGGGGGTGCACTTCGTGCGCTGGATCGAGCGCAAGCACGAGCAGGCCCTGTTCCCGTTCATCGGCAAGAAGGAGAACGGACTCGTGTCGCGCTTCGCCCAGCTGGTCGGGATCCGCGACGTCGGACCGTCGCGACGGCTGGAGCTGCTGCCGTACGCGGTGGGCCGCGGAACCTATCTCAGGTCAAAAGATCCGCGGAATCCCTTCGAGCCTCCCGCCTCCTATTACCGCGGCACGGGCGCCGATGTGAAGTACGGCGTCAACTCGAGCCTGACACTCGACGCCACACTGAACCCGGACTTCGGCCAGGTCGAGGTGGACGAGACATTCGTCAACCTCAGCGCCTTCGAGCAGTTCCTCGAGGAGCACCGGCCGTTCTTCGTCGAGGGCACCGATATTTTCCAATTCGGGAGCAGCGGCGGCGGCGTGAACAGCTTCAGCGGCACGCCGCTGTATTTCTACTCCCGCCGCATCGGCCGCGAGCCCCAGGGAGAGCCCACGTCCTCCGGGGAGTTCGAGGATGTCCCGACGAACACCACGATCCTCGGCGCCGCGAAGCTGAGCGGCCGGGCGCCGGGCGGCTGGTCGGTCGGCCTCATCGACGCCGTCACTGCCCGCGAGCGCGCGACCGTCCTCGACACCACGAGCCGAGCGTCGTTCCGGGACGAGGTCGAGCCACCCGCGAACTACCTTGTCGGCCGCCTGAGGCGCGACGCCAACGGCGGCAACACGAGCGTCGGGCTGCTCGCCACGGCGACGAACCGCTGGCCGAACTCGCCCGCCCTCGATGTGTTGCCAAGGGGCGCCTACGCGGCCGGGGTCGATTTCTTCCGGCGCTGGCGCGACAACACCTACTCGCTCGCCGGAAGCGTCGGGGGTTCCTACATCGAGGGTGACCCCGCGGCGATCCAGCAAGCGCAACGCTCTTCCAACCGCTACTATCGGCGGCCGGACGCCCGGAGCTTCCACTACGACCCGACCAGGACGACCCTCGCCGGCGGAAGCGCCGATCTCTACTTCAACAAAGTGGCGGGCACCTGGCGCTGGGGCATCGCGGGAAGCACGACCTCACCAGGGTTCGAGGTCAACGACCTCGGATTCCAAAAGCGGGTGGACCAGGTATCGCTCGCGGCGGCCCTGGGGCGCGTGTGGACCAAACCCGGGTCGGTGTTCCGCCAGGCGAACGCGTATCTCAAGATCGCGCCGAGCTGGAACTACGACGGCGATCCGATCGACCGCTCGGTGAAGACATTCGGGTACGTGCAGTTCCGGAACTTCTGGACCGGCGACTGGTCGCTGTCCTACAGTCCGCCGGTCCTGGACGACCGGCTCACGCGCGGCGGCCCCCTTGCCCAGAAGCCCGCCTCCTGGTACGCCAGCGCCGATGTCACGACCGATACCCGAAGGACGGTGAACGCCTACGCGTTCGCGTCCTTCCAAAGCGACGCCGCGGGGGGCTGGTATCTGAACGCGATCCCCCAGCTCTCCGTCCGACCGAGCGCGGCGCTGCTGCTCAAGCTGACAGGTGGGTACGTCGCGGGCGTCTCGATGGCGCAGTTCGTCACGAAACAGGGCGACGGCACCGCCGCCGCAACGCTGGGCACGCGCTACGTCTTCGCGGACCTGTACCAGCGCCAGGCCTACGTGACGCTGCGCGCCAACGTCACCTTCTCGCCGGCCCTGAGCTTTCAGCTGTACGCACAGCCGTTCACCTTCTCGGGCGATTATCGGACCTTCAAGGAGCTGCGCGCGCGGAAGACGTTCACGTTCAACCAGTATGGTCGCGACAACGGCTCGACCATCCGGGACACGCTGCTCGTGTCCGGGACCGACAGAGTGCCGGGCTACGCGGTCGATCCCGACGGCCCCGCCGACTCGGCGGCGACGCGGTTCACGTTTCAAGACCCCGATTTCCGGACCCGGTCGGTCAAGGTCAACGCGGTACTCCGCTGGGAGTATCGTCCGGGCTCCACGCTGTTCGTCGTGTGGACGCAAAGCCGCTCGGGCTACGTCCCCTACGACGCGAGCTTCGACGTGGGTCGGGATGTCGGGCGGGAGCTGTTCCTCGACCGACCGACCAATGTCTTGATGGTGAAGCTGAATTACTGGCTGAGTCTGTAGCCGTCTAGAGCGTCCCGAGCCCGCTTACGTCTTCCGGCCGCAGCAGGTGGACGTGGGCCACCCGCCGCCCGCGGCCGAGCAGCGCCCGAATGTCCCCCCGCGCCTGCGCCTGCTTCAGCCGCCCGAATGTGGTCCCCATCTCGGGAATCTCGGCGTCCTCGGCGTCGTCCGCCGTCACCACGAGAAACAGCCCCGTGTTGGGCCCACCCTTGTGCAACTGACCGGTAGAGTGGAGGTAGCGCGGGCCGAAGCCGAGCGTGGTTGCGCAGGCGAGGGCACGGGCCCACGCCGCCCGCACGCCCTGCAACCGGACCGCGATGTCGGCGGTGGACGGCAAGTACGCAAGGATGGCGAAGTAGTCGCCAGGCCGCGCGGCTTGACGCAGGGCGTCCGGGGTGAGCGTCGGGAGGGGCGCAGCATGCTGCGCCCCTACGGGCCCCACGCTCCCCCCCACCAGCTCGGCACGCGCCAGGGCTTTCGCCTCCTCCACGTCGGGCTGATCGAAGGCGTTCACACCCAGTCGGGTGCAGAGCTCCCACGTCGCGTACTCCCACGCGAGGAACTCCGCTCCCAGGGACAGCGGATCGTCGGAAAACTCGCTCACGATCTCGCTGTCGGGGCGCGCCGCCGCGATCGGATCCGTGACGACGGGAACGACGCCCCGCCCGTCTTTCCCCGTGCTTTCGGCGACCAGCTGCTCGATCCAGTCGGCGAGCCGGGCGACCGGCGCGGGTGGCCGGAGCACCAGCTTGTCCCGCCCCGCGAGCGCCGCCTCGGCGAGACGCGCCCCCCGGGCACGCGCGGCCCGCGCATCGACGGCGAGCGCCCGCTCGAGAAACGCCCGACCGTTCACGCCGAGCAGCGCGGCCGGGAGCATACCCACGACGGTCAGCGCCGCGTACCGGCCACCCACGTCCACGGGGTGGGGGAACACCGCGCGGAATCCCTGCGCGCGCGCCAGCGCCTCGAGCGGGGTTCCGGGATCCGTGATCGCCACGAATCGCGTCGCGTCGGTCCGGGCGGCGAGGTAATGATAGAACGCGAGCGTCTCGACGGTGCCGCCTGACTTGCTGCACACGACGAACAACGTCCGGTCCGCATCCGGCGCGCGCGCCACCGCGAGCACGGCGCTCGGATCGGTGCTGTCGAGCACCGACAGTGCAGGATTCGCGAAGCTCGACGCGAGCACCTCAGGCGCCAGGCTCGACCCGCCCATCCCGCACACGACGGTGCGGTTCAGGCCGTCGCGCCGCGCCGCGTCGGCGAAGCGCAGGAGGTCGTCCCATTGCGCGAGCGAGACGCGCGGCGCGGTCGTCCATCCCAAGCGGTCCATACGGCCGCGAAACATAACGCACCCTCGCGGCGCCGGGGGACGCCCTATGGCCTCGGCGTGAGCTCGAGCTCGAGGCCCGACACCCCGACGCCGTTGGGCGTCGGCGCGAGCCTCAGCCGCAGCGGGGCCGCGGCGGCCTGCAGCGCGTCGAGCACGTGGGGGTCGACGGCCAGGTCGTAGTCGCCCGGCTTCACGCCCATGGCGTAGAAGTCGCCATCCGTGAAGGTGCTGAAGCGCTGGATCGAGCCTGTCCGACGATTCGTGAGCAGGAGCGTGATCCCGCCCACACCCGCTGACCGCCCCGCCGCCCGGCGCACGACCCGTCCTTCGATCACGCCGGCCTGTACGATCGGAATGTTGATCCCCCGGAAGCGGTTCGGGCCCGGCTGCACCTGGGCGCTGCCGAACGCGGGAACGACGAGCGGCGAGGGCAGCGAGAGCGAATCGACCGTCACGAGCACCGGCTCGAACGGCACGACGTCCCACACCCGGAACGCACCGTCGGAGTCCGAGATCGCGGAAGCCGTACCCACGCGCACCCGAACCCCGAAGATGCCCGCCTCGCCCGGGTCGGGGATCCCGTTCGCGTTCTCATCCAGGAACACCCGGCCCGAGACGCCCGAGCGCTCGAGCGACGGACCGGGCGCCGTGGCCAGGCGGCCGGTCGCGCGGTCCCACAGGAGCGAGCCCTGCACGAATTGCGAGCCGGTCACCGTCCCGCCTGCTGGCGCCGTCAGCGTCGTGTAGGAGCGCAGCGCGGACAGGTACGACGTGAGCGTGACCGTCAGGACGGCGCCCGGCGCGCCGCGGACCCACGTCACCCCCGCCTCCGCGCGGAAGCCCGACCCGATGGGGCGCGCGGCGAACACGGAGTAGGAAAAGAGCCGCGGCCCATGGTTCACGGCGACCTCGGTCCCGCCACGCAGCCAGATCGGCCCGAGCACCGGACCGAGCGCGGGCCGTGGCAGTACGAAGGCATTCAGCCCGACGAACGATTGCGTCTGCCCGGGTCCACCGGTGGACGCGTTCCGCTCGGCGCGGGCGAACGGGAGCAGTCGCACGTGCTGGCCCTGCGTCGACGCCTCCAGACGGATCAGCGTGGTCGTGCCCGTGGCGCTCGTCATCCGGTCGAAGCTGCCATCGAAAAAGAAAAATCCCGCGCGCCGCACGGGGCGCACGAAGCCGCTCACGCTCAGGCGCGACCGCGCCCCGGCGACCGTGAGCACCGGCGCCGCCGTGCCGTCGGTGAAGCGCGTGTAGTCCGCGGTGAGTCGCAGATCGATCGAGGGCTCGTAGCGCACGCCGCCATGGGCGAGCGCGGCCCCGACACCGTCGAGTGTCACGGCCCAGGCGTTCCGAGGGTTGGCCGCGAGGGACAGATACGGGTGCGACAGGTCGGCCACCGTGTCGCGTCGCCAGAACTGGTCGAGCCCCGCCTGCACCGTCCAACGCGCGGTCACCCCGTACCGCACGTCCACGTTGCCGGTGGCCGCGCAAAGGGGGGAGCGGCACGAGCCGAGCGAAGCGCCGTACTCGAAGCGTCCGGCGGGAAGCAACTCGCTGACCACGCGATACGTCTGGTTGAATTCGCGAATCTCCCCCAGCGGCCCGTAGGCGACGAAGTCGACGGGGTTCTCTCCGTACCGGACTGGGAGTAGCATCGTGAAGCGGCCAGACGTGTCCACGGAGTCGAATCCGAGCAGCTCGGTCCCCCGATACGCTTCGATCGACCACCCACCGCCCGGCTCGAGCTGGGTGCCGTAGGGCGCCACACCGATCACCGAGGGCCGGACATAGGGGGCGTTCGTAATCGCGAAGCCGCGGAGCGTCCGGAGGCGCGGCCCCGTGGAGGTCCCGTCCCCCAGCCGGATCTGTCGCAGCCAGCGACCGGCGGTCCAGACTCCCGTCCAGGAGCCGTCGACGCGTACGACGCCGTCCGCCGCCCGTCCCACGCTCGACGCGGCGAGCTGCAGCGCGCCGCCGAGTACGTCCGCACCGATCGCCCCGGCATACCCGCTTCCCGCCAGGGGATCGTCGCTCGGCGCCAGAACGCTGTAGTCGAACACCAGACCGTCCCAGCGCGGCCGCTCGAAACCGAGCACCAGGTCGGGCCGGGTCGGAGCCTCGCGCGCCCGCAGCAGCGTCGCGCGCGCGGCGTCCCGGCGCAGCCGGCGGGCGAGCGGCAGATCACTCGGATCCGCCATCGTCACCGTGAGCTCGGTGAAGTCCGTGGAGAGCGGCGATCCCAGCAGGTTCCCGAGCCGCTCCGCGCCGATGTACAGCTCGCCGTCGCGGAACAGCTTGAACTCGGGCTCGATCCGCACCCGCTGCTCCCCGTAGCGCATCGTGTCTGCGCGCACATCGACGACCAACGGCTGGCCGCCGGGGTCGACCGTGGCGTCGAGCCGGCCCTCCAAGCTCAGACGATAGCGAATCTCGGCAAGCTGCAGGAACTGGGTCAGCGGCACGAGCACTTCGGTGCGCACCCGGTACGCCTGGACGGTGCGGCTCGCGATGTGGTCGAGGCGGAGCTCGACGAGCACCGGCTCGGGTTGCGTGTCGGACGACTGCGCGGCGTGCGCCTGCGCGGCAACGGCCCGAGACGCGCCGACCAGCAGCACGAGCCACAGCGCAGCGAGCGTCGTGCCGCGAGCTGGTCCCATGGTGCTACAGGTAGACGATCGAGACGATGATCGTGCCCCTGTAGATCCCGGGCCTGGCGGTGAGGGCCCGCCTCACGGGACCCGCACCGCGATCGAGTCGCGCGCCGGTGCGCTTGGCAGCAGGACCTCCGGCCCGAGATCCTCCCGCTCTGTCGTGAGCTTGAGCTTCAGCCAGTACCGCCCGGCGGGCAGCGCCCCCACCGGCATGGCGTAGCGCGGCTCCATCGTGTAGTAGACGCCGATCGGGGCCTTGAATTCACTGCGCACGGCTCCCGCCGAGTCGACCAGCGCCCCCTGCACCGTGCCGATGTACGCCGCGTTACCCTGCTGCACGAGATGGCTCCACACGACCAGCGAGTCGCCCGCGAGCGCGGTCCGAAGGTTGGAAATCGCGACGCCCGTGCGTACGGCACCGCGACGATAGTACACGCCGATGATCGTTCGCACCTCGAGGGTCAGCCCCACCTTGACCGCGGCGGTGTCGGCCGCGCCTGACACGGGCACCTGCCCGCCCTTGGCCGCGATGACGAGCCGAGCCCAGTATTCTCCGTCCGGGAGACCGGGAGGCGGCAAGGCGAGCAGCCGGATGGTCTGGCGCTCGAGCGGCGGCACGGTCAGGCGCCGCGGGAACGCCTGAATCCAATCCACCGCGGATCGCAGCGTCGAGTCGGGACGGTCGATGGTGCGCAACACGATCCTGCCGACGGAGTCTGTTACCGGGTACCCGAACAGCAACGAGATCGAGACTTCCACCGGGTCGGTGTTCGGGTTGTACAGCAGGACCGAGCCCGAGCGGGCGCGTCCGTCGATGAAGACGGCGTGGGGCGCAATGACCACCCCTTGGGCGTCGAGTCGCGCGGCGCACAGGAGCAGCGAGATGAAGCGTAGGGCACGCCTCATGGTAAGGACACCACGGTGAGGGTGATAGTGGCCGTATAGCTCCCCGCACGCTGGGTCGGCCCCGGCTGGGCGGTGCCGCCCAGAAAGACCGAGCCACGCCCATTCTGGCTGAACGTGATCACGAACGGCTGCTTCGGATCGAACCCGATTTGGCTCCCGATGCTCTGTGACTGAGAATAGCCGGCGTCGCTCCCGCCGAACAGCAGCGGCAGCGTGGCCGCCGCAGGCCCCGTCATCACCACCGGCAGCGTGAACGTCAGCGCCGCCTGGCTGTCGTGCGGCCCGTTCAGCGTGAACTGTCCGGCGCTCGCCGCGCTACTGCGCGACACGACCGCCGGCAACCCTGGGAGGACCACCCCGAAGATCAGCGTCTGCGTGCCGGCCACCGAGATCGGGCGCTGGGCGCCGAGCGGGCGACCCGCGAGCGCCGTGAGCGCCAGGGCGTATCGGAGCAGTTTCATCAGTCACGTCCTCGGTTGTGACAGCGCCGGCAGAGGGATCTGGAGCCCCCTGCCGGCGCACCGCCAGCAGACTAGCGGAAGCGCTCTAGGCTAGTATGATACCGTGAGCGTCACCGTGCCGGTGTAGCTCCCGGCCGGCTGATTCGCCGGGGGTGTGACTGTGGCACCTAGGAAGAAGAATAGCGCGCCACTGCCGCTCAAGGTCGACGTGGTCGGCGACGCCGAGGGCGTGATCGCCGAGCCGCCCGACGTCGAGTTCGTGCCGTTCTCGTAGCCCAACCAGCTGCCGATCGGGAGGTTATTACCCGCGCTCGTCAGGTTGGCGGGCAACGTGAAGGAATAGGTGACGGGCGTGCTGCCCTGGCCCGCGACGCTGAACTTGCCGGCGTTGGCCGCGTCCGTGTAGGCAACCGCCTTGGCGGCACCCGGGAACACGTTGCCGAACGACAAGTTCTGAGTCCCCGTGACCGTGATCGGCGTTTGCACCTGCGCCGTAGCCGAAATGCTCCCGTTGACGCCCTGCCCCTGGACCGAAACGGTCCCGGCGAAGAGCAGCGCGAGCCCGGCGAGGGAAACCTTGGAAACGGAGTTCATGACGATGTCCTCTCCCGAATCTGTCGTGTGGATACGACCTAGAGCATCACGGGGCACTGGTTCGACCCGTTGCTGCCACGCAACAGAGGCAAGCGCCGTGCCAGGTGTTCTGATTCTAGTCAAATGTCAAATTAATATACACATACGGTCCGTCGAGCCGGCGTGCAGGCGGCTCGGTCCTTTGTCTCGTCGCTGCCGTGTTACTGTACGATTTGTTGACGAATTCTGAGTCGATGGCTGCTCCAGGCTGTCATTACAATCGATTGACAATAAACGACTTATCAGCTAGGTCGCGGTCGGCACGGAGCGTGCCTTGTCCTGGCAGTGACGGACGAAGATCTCGAACCTTGGAGCGGCACATGATCGGTCAGACAGGGACTCGGATGGTGCGGGCGTTGGGTGTGGCCGCTCTGGTTGCCGGGTTCTCGACCTTACGTCCCGCTGCCGCAGAAGCCCAAGGTCGCGGCACGCTGCAAGTGTACGCGCAAGTCGTTGACACAAAGGCAGGATACGACGGTATCAGCGCGGCGCGCAGCGCGCTGCTCGCGGCGTCCACACACTCCGGCGCGGCTCAGCTCAATCCTGTCGCGACACTGGCGCATGTGAGCGTCGCGTACCCGTCAGAGCGGCGGTCCGGCGTCGTCGTCACGATCGACTACTCCAAGAACTAGCCCCCCGCGGCCGGGCGCGCCTCGGTCAACCGACTAGGCTGCGGGCGGGATTCTCCTGGCACGCCGGTCGGACACGAGGCGGCGGGGCACGAACGCGCGGCGCGGCATTCCCCGCCGCTCACTGTCCGCGCGACGTTGCACGTCCGCACGGCGGTCGGTCGCCACCGACGTGTCGGCGTGGCGCCGATCTTCCGGCGAGCGGCGGTCCACACCCGAGCGGCGGTCGTCGAGGTGGCGCCGGTCGCCCCGCGTACGGCGGTCGGGTAGTGGTTGGTACCCCATGAGACGCCCTCTCTCTAGCGACGGGTGGGGGCGAAACGTATCGGCCGACGGGCACCGCGTCTAGGGCAGCATCCGGAGTGCTAGCTTTCGCCCACCCATGGACAACCTCGCACACACCTTAGTCGGTGCGGCGCTGGGCCGTGCGGTGGCCGGGCGCGAGCTGCCAGCCGCCGGCTGGATCGGCGCGGTCGCGGGCAATGCGCCGGACTGGGCCGAGCTCGTGTTGCGACCGAGCTCATGGACACCGCGAGCCGGCGTGGACTACCTGGTCTACCACCGTGGCATCACCCACGCGTTTCTGGGCGCCGCGGTCGAGATCGTTGCCCTGACCGGTCTCGTGGGCCTCATCCTGCGCTGGTGGGCGCGCCGCCACGGAGGGAATCCTCCGGCTTGGCGCTCGATCGCCGCGTGCGTCGCCCTCACGGTGGCCAGCCACCTCTACCTCGACTGGCAGGGCTCCTACGGCTTGCGGCCACTCCTGCCCTGGAGCGGGCGGTGGTACTACGCCGATTGGGTGGCGATCGTCGATCCCGTCTTCTGGCTGGTGCCGTTGGTCGCCCTGGCCTGGGGCGCGCGCCGGCATTGGGCGCCCGCGCTCGTCTACCTCCTGAGTCTGATCGGGATCACCACGCTGGTCCTGTGGCGCGGTCGCGAGCTGGTCGCGTGGGGCGTGCGGCTCGCGACGCTGGGCGGCGCGGTCGCGGGCGTGGCCGGGTGGACCGAGCATTGGTTCGGCGTCGCGGGCCGGCGGCGGGCGGCCGCGTACGGGTTGCTCGCACTGGCTGGTTACGTCGCCGCGAACGCGGCAGCGAGCACGGCGGCCAAGGCGGAGGCGCATGCCGCCGCGAGCCGGCGGTTCGGGCCCGACGCCGCGTGGGCCGCGCTCACCGTGATCGGTCATCCTTTCCACTGGGAGAAGCTCGCCGCGTCCCGCGACAGTGTCGCGGGATCCGGGTGGGTGGCGCCACGTCATCTGGATGACCCGGCGGTGCGCACGGCGCTCGCCACGCCGCGCGGCCGGGCGATCGCGCAATTCGCCCGGTTTCTCGTGGCGGCGGTCGACTCGAGCGGCGGTCGACTGCGCGTGTTGCTGTGGGACGCGCGCTTTCACCCGACGGCGCCGGGCCCGGGCGCCTGGGCCGCGGTCGCGATCCCGGTTCGCTGAGCGCGTTAGATTGTGGCGCGATGACCCACGCTACCCCGCCCGCGGAGCGCCTGGACGGCGTCGCACGGGCGCTCGAGCCCGCCTTCCGCCTGGATCAGATCGTGGCCGCGACGCCCGAGCGCGCCGTGTACCACGCGTGGGACCGCTTGCTCAAGCGGCACGTGGCGCTGCACGTCCATCTGTGGCCCGACTCGGACAGCCGCGCCTGGTTCCTGCGCGAAACCGAGACCCTCGCGGCGCTCGATCATCCCGCGATCCGGCACGTGTACGCCGCCGGTGTCGCGGGGACGTTCGCCTACCGGACGGCCAACTGGGTCGAGGGGGAAAGCCTGGCCAACGCGCTGCGTCGCGGACCACGTCCGATCCCGACCGCTCACGTCCTGGTGCGCGATCTGCTGAGCGCGGCGGAGCACGCCCACGCCCACGGGGTGATCCTGCGGCGGATCATCCCGACGACCCTCATGCTCGAGGTCTCGGGGCGCGCCGTGATCACGGACCTGCGGTACGCCAGCTGGTGTCTCCCGAACGTGCCGCCGGACGAGCGCGGCGCGGGGGGCAACTTCGTGGCGCCGGAAGTCCGGGCCGGCAGCCCCGGCGAGCCCGCGAGCGACGTGTACGCCGTGGCGGCGCTCGTGTACTACGTGCTGACCGGCCAGGAGCCGGATGCGGACCCGACGCGCGTCACGCCCCCGCGCCGGCTGCGGCCCGCGGTCCCGGCCGCGCTCGAGCGCGTGCTGTCGCGGGCGCTGCAGGCCGCGCCGGGCGACCGCTACTACACGGCGACGGAGATGCTGGAGGATTTCGTGAGCGACGCCGGGGTGTTTCAGCAGCCGGCGGCGGCGCCGCAGGTGGGGGAGGCGGGCTTCGAGCGACGCCTGCGGCGCGCGCTCGGCGACGACTACGAGCTGCTCGAAGAAATCGGGGCGGGGGGCTTCGGCCGGGTGTATCGCGCGCGCGACCTGGGACTCGAGCGGGAGGTGGCGATCAAGGTGTTGCACCCATCGCTCACGGCCGATCTCGCGGTCATGGAGCGGTTCCGCCGCGAAGCACAGCTCGCCGCCCGGCTGCGGCACCCGAGCATCGTCAGCATTTACGACATCATGAGCCGGGCGGGGTTGCAGTGGTACACGATGGAGCTCGTCCCCGGGACCAACCTGGCGCAGCACGTGCGCCAGCACGGCCCCCTCTCCGTCGAGCAGACGGTCCGCGTGCTCGACCGAGCGCTGTCGGCCCTCGAGCACGCACACGCGCTCGGGCTGGTGCACCGTGACCTGAAGCCCGAAAACCTGCTGATCGAGCCGGACGGGCGGCTGCGCATCACCGACTTCGGACTGGCGCTCGCGCTGCGCGGCGACGGCCGGTTCGGAGGGGCCACGTCGCGCAGCGGTACACCGCAGTTCGCGGCGCCGGAGCAGCTCCTGGGAGAGCGCGTGGACCAGCGCACCGATCTCTACTCGCTCGCCGCGACTGCCTATTTCGCGTTGCTGGGCCGGCCGCCGTTCGAGGGGGCCACCCCCGAGGCGATCCTCGCCCGCCAGACGACCAACGACATCCCGGCGCTGCGCGCCTCGCGCCACGACGTGCCGCGCGAGCTGGAAGAGGTGCTGCGCACCACGCTGGCGAGCGAGCCGGCCGCGCGGTACCCGACTGCAGCGGCGTTCCGCGAGGCCCTGCGGCGCTCGCGCGGCCTGCGCTCCCGGGCGTGGGCCTTCCTTCGCGGAGACTGACGCGCGTCTACCGCCAGCGGAAGATCTGCAGCGCGATCACGAAGCTCACCAGTCCCCATCCGGCCACGATCGCGAGCGGCGTTCCCAGCTGGACCAGCGGGCTGCCGTCGATCATCACGGCACGGAGCGCGTCGTTCAACGCCGTGAGCGGCAGCGCCTTGACGAACGGCTGCATGGCATCCGGGAAGCGCGCGTACGAAAAGAACGTGCCCGACAGGATCCACATCGGGAGCATCACGAGATTCATGAGCCCCGAGACCGCCTCGATGGTGCGGGCGCGGCTCGCGACCAGCATGCCCAGCCCCGCGAACGCGAGGGCGCCAAGAACGGTGATGAACGCGACGGCGCCGAACGAGCCGCGTACGCCCACGTGGAACACCCACCAGCCGAAGCCCACCAGCGCCGCCACCTCGACGAACAGGAATACCAGGCGCGAGAGTATGAACGACAGGAGGTAATGGCTCCGGCGCATCGGCGTCGCCATGAAACGCTTCAGCAGCTTCTTGGTGCGGGCCTGCACCACCGAGAACCCGACACCCCAGAGCCCACTCCCCATCAGGTTCATGCCGAGCAGGCCGGGGATGAGGAAGTCGATATAGCGTGAGCCCGCCTCGGTGATCCGCTCGTCCGCCACGCGAACGGGATCGGTCCGGCCGTGCGCGCCCTGCACGGCGGCGTCCGCCTCGAGCCGGGCCAGCCGGCTCTCCGCGCGAGTCGAGTCGTACCGATACACCACCGGATCGCCCGGCAGGACGAGCAGCGCCACGCGGCCGGTGCGGAGCTGGAGCCGCACCGCATTCGAGTCGAGCACGGCGACCGCGAGACCGGGAGCGCGCGCCAGGGCAACGGCGACCCCACTGTCCCCCGCCCCACGCAGCACCGCCACCCGCAGCTCCCCCGGTCCCCGGTTCCGGAACGCGATGCCCAAGGCGAACGCGAGGACGATCGGGAACCCGAACACCCAGAAAATCGCTTCGGGCTCGCGGTAGAACTCCCGCATGCGCGCGAGCGTCAGCTGGACCAGGGCGTGGTCACGCATCACGCAGCTGCCGCCCCGTGAGCGCCACGAACACGTCCTCCAGGGTGGCGTGGTGGGTCGCGAGGAGCGACAGCTCGGCACCGCGCCGCTCGAGCAGTCCGAGCAAGGCAGGCACGGCCCGATGCACCTCGGCCACGGTCAGCGCCGTGCGGTCGGGCCCCGGACGCACCGCGTGCACGCCCGGCAGCGCCGCCAGCTCGTCCGTGCCCGGCGCCCGCGCCGCCCCGTCCGCCAAGGCGAACTCCACCACGTGCTCGGCACCGAGCGAAGCGATCAGCGCGCGCGGCGTCCCGAGCGCGATGATCTTGCCATGGTCCATGATGGCGACCCGGTCGCACAGCCGCTCCGCTTCTTCCATATAGTGGGTGGTGAGCAGGACCGTGCCGCCCGACGCGCGGAACCGGCCGATCACGTCCCAGAGCTGACGACGCGACTGCGGGTCGAGACCGGTGGTGGGCTCGTCGAGGAAGAGGAGCTCGGGGCGCGAGACCAGCGCGCACGCCACCGCGAGCCGTTGCTTCTGCCCGCCCGACAGCTTGCCCACCCAGGCCTTCCGCTTCTCCTCGAGCCCGACCAGGGCCAGCACCTCGGCGACGGTATGCGAGGCGCGGTAGAAGCTCCGAAACAGCCGCACCGTCTCCTCGACCGTGAGCTTGTCCGCGAGCTGGGTCTCCTGCAGCTGGATCCCCAGGCGCTCGCGCAGGGCGCGCGTCTCCCCGCCCCCCGTCCACCGCATGCCGAGGATCTCGACGTCCCCGGCGTCTGGGGCGGTGAGGCCCTCGAGGATCTCGATGGTGGTGGTCTTCCCCGCCCCGTTCGGTCCCAGCAGGCCGAAGCACTCGCGCGCACTCACGGAGAGATCCAGCCCCGCGACCGCGACGACGTCGGCGTAGCGCTTGGCGAGCCCGCTACAGCGGATGGGGAGGACGGGCACGGCTAGGTCCGCGGTTTCGGCTCCGGTGGCGCCGTCGCGTGTTTCATGGCGATGTCGAGCTGCATGGTGAGACTGTTCACGCTGTCGGCGAGCCCGCGGATCTTCATGAGGACCCCACCACCGCGCCCCGCCATCACCGACATCGCTCCCGCGATGTCCGCAAGCGTGCCGACGTTGGTGGTGAGCGCCCGCTGGCGCATCTGGGACGCCTCGTTCGCGATCCGCTCGCACAGCTGCTGGATGGTGCGCGTCTGACCGGCGCGGTTCGCCTCGAGCTCGGTGACCAGGTGCTTGAGGTGATCCACCGAGCGCTGGAAGGCCCCGAGTTCCTCGACCCGCCGCATCTGCTCGCCCGTCAGCTTCGGCGCCATGGAACTCCCTACTCTCGCGGCGCGAGGGCCGCGGTGAGCGGGCGCCCGTCGAGCGGCTCGGCCGGCGTGAGGTCGAGCAACCGGGCCAGGGTCGGCGCGATGTCTACGGTGCTGACCCGTCCGCCGTATGCACCGCCCCGGATCCCGGCGCCCCACAGAATGAGAGGCACGTGCGCGTCCAAGTCGGTGGGCTGGCCGTGCATCGCGATGGGGAGATTCGGATAGCTCCAGACCGAGTATGGCGTGAGCGTCACCACGAGGTCGACGGAGCCGTCGGGCGGTACCTGGTGCATCCACCGGCGCGCCACCGGATCGGCGGTGGCCTGCGTCGCCAGGTCAACTGGCCGGTCGACGCGCGCCACCCCGGGCAGCGCCCGCAGCCGGGCCGCCAGATCCGCGATCACGCTGTCCGCGTTCACGCCGCCGGCGACGAGCGTGGCGCGGTCGGCGAGTCGCAACATCCCGCTCTCGAGCTGGAGCCAGTCGCCGCCGCCGACGCGCTGGTCGAGCGCCGCGTTCACGCTCTGAATGATGGTATCGGGGATCACGCGCACCGCGCCCGCGTGCCCCAGGGCGCGAGAGCGCTCCGGGAACGGCGTCACCCCGTGGTCGGCCGTGAGGACGACGAGCACGTCGTTCCTGCCATAGCGCACAAAGAGCTGCTCGAGGAACCGCCCCAAATACCGATCCAGCCGCACCACCTGGTCGTGGATCTCGCGAGAATCGGGGCCGTACGCGTGACCAACATAGTCGGTCGTGGACAAGCTCACGGCGAGCAAGTCGGTCGCGCCGCGACCGCCGAGCTGCAAGGCGCGGACCCCCTCGAGGGCAAAGGCGAGCGTGAGCGAGTCCATCGTCGGCGTACCGACGAAGGCGAGCGCCGCTTGCGCGCTGTCGGTCGAGAGACGGTGGGGAAACACGACATCCCGTCCCTGGTTCTCGTAGGCGACGCTGTCTCGCTCGGGGTAGTCCCGCTCCGGGAGGAAGAGCGTCCACTGTGTCCCCGCCGCGCGGAACGGGACGCGCCGTCCGTTGAAGAGGCGCACCCACGTCGGGAGGGAGTCGGCATAGTACCGACTCGTGGTGAAGAAGCCTGCGGCATACCAGTAGACCTGCTCCTTGGCCCGGCCGATCGGCAAGATGGCGCCGCGGTCCTTCCCCGAAACCGACAGGGCGCGCGCGCCCGAGTCCGCGGCCTTGAGCCAGTCGAACAGCTCGGTCCCGCGAAACCGCGCGGGGGAAGCGCCCGGGCCGGAGACGCCGATCAGCGTCGCCCCTTCATCCTTTACACCCGCGAGGTTACGGATGATGCCGGTGTGGACGGGCCAGCGCCCCGACAGAATCGTCGAGTGGCCCGGGGCGGTCTCGGTGACAGCGTGATCCTGGTAGGCGTCGGTGAAAAACGCGCCCTTCTTGAGGAGCATGGCGAACCCGCCCCGCAGCTGCGGGCGGTAGCGGTCCAGGTAGTCGGGGCGCAGCTGGTCCACGGTGATCACGACCACGAGACGCGGCCGTGGCGTGGGGGCAAGCCCGATCCCACCGAGCACGAAGAGGAGCGATCGAATCATGGCAGGAAAGCTAACGCCGCCCCGCCCTCAGGCGGCAGCCGTGGCCGGCGCTCCCACCGGGACGCGAGTCGCGAGGAGCAGCGCGAACGCGATGATCACCGCACACGCGTAGAACGGCACGCTCCGCCCCAGGTGCTGATACGCCAAGCCGGCCCAGATCGGACCGGCCACGCTGGCCACGCCGCGCAACCCCTGCTGCACGCCCATCATCAACCCGAACTCGTGCCGGTCCGTGCGGTGGCTGACGAGCGCCGAATTCGCCGGAAAGAGCAGCGCGGTCCCGAGCGGGAGCAGCACCTGAAACCCGAGAAACACCGGCACCGAGGGTGCGAGCGGGATCAGCGCGTATCCGAGCGCATACAGCGCCGCGCCCAGGCGCATGGTCCGAACCTCGCCGAGGCGGTCGTTGACCGGCCCGACCACGAATGCGCGCATCAGGACGCCCACGCCACCGAACACGGTGAAGAACCAGCCGATGTTGGTCACGTCGATACCGAAGCGCGATGAGAGATACAATGTGAACACGGCCGGCGCCGAGTTGTACGCGAGCATCGCGACTGCATAGATCCAGATGAGCTGCGCCGCGGGCCGGCCCGGGTGCCGGATGACGTCCCACACCGCGTGAAACACCGGACGCGGCACGGGCGGAGGCAGGTGACGGCCGCTCTCGGTCGTGACGTGAGATGCGAGGACGCGCGACTCCGGCAGCCACTTCCACGCGAACACGAGGTTGCACCCGCACAGCCCCGCCGCCACGAGCCCGGGGGCCGACGCGCCCGCCCGGGCGGCGAACGATCCCACCACCGGCCCGATGACGACGCCAAGGCTGGTGGCGGCCGACAACCACCCCAAGGCCTTGGCGCGCTCGTGCGGCGCCATCGTGTCGGCCACGTAGGCCTGCGCGACCCCGGTGGTACCGCCCCCGAGGCCCTGCACAAAGCGGGACAGGAACAGCAGCCAGAGCGAGCCGGCGAACCCGAAAATCACGTAGGCGATGGTCGATGCGGTCAAGCCGACGAGGACCGCCGGACGGCGCCCGTACCGATCGGACACCCGTCCCCACACCGGGGAGGCGAGGAGCTGCGCGACGGGAAACGAGGCGGTCAAGAACCCGATGGTCGTCGCGTCGGCCTGCAGGTGGAGGGCGTACAGCGGCAACAGCGGCAGTACCAGCATCAGACCGATCATGTCGACAAACGCGACGGCCATGAGCACGGCCATGCGTTTCATCGTCTGACTCCCACGCCGAGCACCGCCGCGCTCACCAGCATCAGGATCACGCCGAACGCCGCCGCCACACCCAGCTCCGACACGCGCAGGCTCGACATGATCTCGATCGAGATCGGCCGATTGTCAGGCGTGTACAGCACGATGGACGTCACAAAGTCGCCGAGCGCGGCCACAAACGCGAGACTGCCGCCCGCCGCCAGGGCCGGCGTGAGCAACGGCAGCGTCACCCGCCGGAACGTCGCCCCGCGGCCGGCGCCGAGGCTCGCCGCGGCCTCCTCGAGCGCGGGATCGAGCTGCCGGTACCCGGCCAGCACCGCGCGGCCCGTCACCGGGAGGTTGCGCGCGAGATACGCGAGCGGCAACAGCACCGTCGTCCCCACCAGCACCCAGCGCAGCCGGAGCGGGTCGTGCACCCCGAAGGCGGTCATGAGCGCGACGGCGAACACGGTCCCGGGCAGCGCCCACGGCAGCGCGATGAGCGCTTCGATCGGACCGCGGAACTGCCACGGCCGGCGCCGCCCGACCAGCGCGCCGGCGGCGAGCGCCACGGCCATCGCCGCGCCGGTGCTCGCGGCCGCCATCCACAGGGAGTTCATGAGCGGGCGTAGCCGCTCGGGCTCACCGAACAGCCGCTGATAGTTCACGAGGGACAAGAGCGGTGGCAGGGTCTCGGTCGTCCAGCTGGCGTAGGGCACGAGCGACACGAGGCCGAGGGTCAGGTGCGGCAGCAACAGCAGTGCGGCGAGCGCCCAGCCGGCAGCCGTGGCGAGTGCGCGGATGCCGGGCCGGCGGATGGGACGCCGCCGCGGCGCGGTCCCCTTGCCGAGCGCGGTGAGCACGTCGTCGCCCTCGGTGCGGCGGAGGAGCGCGAGACCCAGGACCGTCACCAGCGCGAGGGCCATGCTCTCGACCATGGCGAGCGACAGCTCACCGTTGAGCTTGGCGGCGACGATCTGCGTGGTCATGACGCGGAATCCACCACCGAACACGTAGGGCGCGCTGAACGAGCCGAGCGCCGTCATGAACACGAGCAGGGCGGCGCCCGCGAGCGACGGGCGCAGCAACGGTAACGTCACCCGCCCGAGCGTTTCCCACCGGCCCGCGCCCAACGCCTGAGCCGCCTCGAGCATGGACCCGTCGAGCTTCGCAAGCCCGGCGCGGGTCAGAAGGTAGAAATAGACGTACATCGAGTAGGCGTGCACCAGCAGGATCGCCCCCGCCCCCTGGAGCTGCCAGGGCGCCTGCTCGAGCCCGAAGAGCCGCTGCACCGCGCGCGCCACGAAGCCCGATTCGCCATACAGGAATTGAAAGGCGATCACCCCGACGAACGGTGGCAACACCGCCGGCAGGGCGATGAACGACCCGAGCGTCTTGCGGCCGGGGAACTCGAGCCATTCGAACAGAAACGCGAGCGGCACGCCGATCGCCGCCGCCAGCCCCACGCTCGCCACCGAGATCCACACGCTGGCCCACAGCGCGCGCCATTCGCCAGGCCGCGAGGCGAACGCCCTGAGCGCGTCGGCGTGCGCCGCTTCGCGCACGACGATCAGCATCGGATACAGCACCAGCCACGCGAGGAGCAGCGTGAGTGCGGCGCGAGCGCCGAAGCCGAGCCGCGCGCTCACGCCGGCCCCTCGGGAAACGTCAGGCACCGCAACGGCTCCAGATACACCCGGTCCCCCACCGCCGCCGCCTCCGGCCCGGCCAGGACCTCGAGCCGGTCGCCCGTCTCCGTCTCCACCTGGTAGAAGGCCGCGGCGCCGGTATACCGGCGCTCCCGCACAACGCCCGGCACGCCGGCGTCGCCGAGCCGGAGCCGCTCGGGGCGCACCACGAGCACCTGACCGTCGCGCGCCCCCAGGGCGCGCGCCGTGGCCCCCCGCACCACGTTGGCGCGGCCCACGAAGGTGGCGACGAACAGGCTCGCCGGGCGCTCGTACAGCTCATCGGGTGTGGCGAGCTGCTCGAGCCGCCCGGCCTGGAGCACGGCCACGCGGTCGCCCAGGTCGAACGCCTCCTCTTGCTCGTGGGTGACAAAAATGGTCGTGATCCCGACTCGCTTGATGAGCGCGCGCAGCTCGCGCCGCGTGCGCTCCCGCAAGCTCGGGTCCAGGTTCGAGAGCGGCTCGTCGAGCAGCAGCATCCGCGGCTCGGGCGCGAGCGCGCGCGCCAGCGCCACACGCTGCTGCTGTCCGCCCGAGAGCTCGTGCACCTGGCGTCGCTCGAACCCGTCGAGGCCCACGAGCGCCAGCACCTCGGCGACCTTCGCGGCCACGCGTTCTCCCTCTCCCCTTCCCCGTCCCGAGAGCCCGAACGCCACGTTTTCTCCCACATCGAGATGCGGGAACAGCGCGTAATGCTGGAACACCATGCCGCAGCGCCGCTGCGCCGGTGGCACCGACGTGACGTCTTCGCCGGCAACCAGGATCCGGCCGGCGTCGGGCGTCTCGAAACCAGCCAAGAGACGCAGCACGGTGGTCTTGCCGCTCCCGGAGGGCCCGAGCAGCGCGAGGATCTCGCCCCGCCTGATCTCGGCGGACAGCGGGCCCACCGCAACGCTGTGCGACCATTGCTTGCGCACGCCGTCGAGGCTGACGAATGCGCTCACCGCGCGTGACCCCGCACGGTCTCGTCCCAATGGCGCATCCACTCCGGTCCGCGCGCCGCCAGGAGATCCCAGTCCACCTCGGCGACCCGCATCGCGCGCCGCACCTCACGCGCCCACGGCGGGAGCGAATCCACGGGAAGATCGAGCCGCGCGGGCAGGCGGTAAGCCTCGCGCGTCGCGACGAGCTGCGCCGCGATGCTCCCCACCTCCTCGACGAATGCCTGCGCCTGGGCACGATGGCGCGCGTGGCGCACCACGCCAATCGCGTCCTCGATCACCGGCGTGCCGCTCGCGGGAAACACGTATCCCAGCTGCAGACCGTCGCGCGTGCTGAGCAGGATGTCGGGGAGGTCCCAGATCGTCACGAGCCCCTCCTGGCGCACGATCTTCTGGTCGAGCAGCGCACCGCTCAGCACGTACTCCTTGGTCTGGGCATCGAGCCGGCGCAGCCACTGGAAGCCGGCCGCCGTGTCGCCGGTCTGTCTGAGACCGCGCTCGATGATCATCCCCCACACGGCGCGCATCGTGCCAGAAGCAAGCGGGTCGCGGATCAGAATCTTGCCCTTCCAACGGGGGTCGAGCAGGTCGTCCCAGTCGTGCGGGGCCGCGTCGGCCGAGAGGGCCTGGCTGGCGTACACGATCACCGCGGGCGTCTCATAGACGGCGAAATAGCGGTCGCCGGGCCCACGCCCGTGGGGCGCGATGGCCCCGGCCCAACCCGGCCGGTAGGGCTCGAGCAGCGAGTCCGCGGCGCCGCGCGCAAAAATCGTCGCGGGCCCGCCGAACCAGACGTCCGCCTGAGGGTTGGCGCGCTCCGAGCGCAGCCGGTCGTACACCTCCTGCGAGCCCATGTCGAGCCAGCGCACGTCGACGTCGGGGTGCAGCTGCTCGAACCGGCGCTCGAGCAGCGTCAAGAGATCGCGGCCGTGGGGAGAGTAGATCACGAGCGGTGTGCGACCGTCGCCCTGGCACGCGGCGGCGAAGAGAATGAGAATCGTCGCGCCGACCAGCAAACGCGGAAGGCGGAACGCGAAACGCGGAACAGATTCGTCAGGGTCGATCCCTGGCTCCCGCTTCGGCGCGCGACGCCCGTACGATCTGTTCCGCCTTCCGCCGTCCGCGTTCCGCATTCTATTTCCTGCCCAGCGCCAGCAGATTCGCAAACAGCCGATACGCGCCCGGGACCCCCGCGGGGAGCTGTCTGAAGAAGCTCAGCCCGGTGTACACGTACGTGCCCTTGCCGAGCGCGGCCACGAGCAACCCGCCCTGGAGCGGCACCTCACCGGGATCGTGCATCTCGAGCAACGGGGTGTAGGCGGGATCCCAATCGTGCGCGAAATACAGTCCGCGCTCCTGCACCCAGCCACGCCAGTCGTCGGGGCCGACCGCGTTCGGGACGTGAAAGACGGGGCTCGCGGGATCGAGCTCCGTCACCGCCGCGGTCTCGTCGGTCACGCGGTCGTGCGGGCGCGCCAGCGACAGCCGATAGGGCGCGAAGCCCCCGGTCACGAACGGGTACTGCTGGTATTGGACGATCACGAGGCCCCCGGCGCGGACGTAGTCGAGGAGCCGGCCGTTGCCGGCGACGAGGGCCGGTTCGGTCTCGTACGCGCGGCTCCCAATCACGATCGCGTCGTAGCG
>Ga0184605_10000044_pt1 | contig 33443 bp, 32 predicted proteins | sample PLM0_30_coex_FD_132995 | JGI IMG/M metagenome (GOLD analysis project Ga0184605, IMG submission 132995) | Groundwater sediment microbial communities from an aquifer in East River, Colorado, USA - PLM0_30_coex | ecosystem: Environmental > Terrestrial > Soil > Riparian zone | place: USA: East... | reverse complement strand
TTGGACTTCCGTCAGCGGAACCGAATTCCCCCATTCAGCCGAAACAGCGTCGCGTCCGATGGCACTGAGTAAATCTGAGCGCCGACGTCCAGGATCTGGCGGAGAACGGCAGTCACACCGCCAAAAACCGATCCGCGTGTAAGAGGCTTTTCGAGCTGAACCTGAGTCGCGTCGAGGTTTCCGTTTCCATCGGTGAACCCGACCTGAAAATGGGGATCGATCCTGTTGGCCCCGGCGCCGGCATAAAAGGAGATTCCTCCCGACCCAGGTGCGAATCCCGCCGCAATTTCGCCACCGAACATGTCAGGATGAAAAGTGTCCTTTGACGGGGTGGTCCCGTAGCACGGACTCGATGGGGAGCTTTGCTGCAGCGACGATCGCGGACACGTTATCGCTCCCTTCACGTTTCCGAACGTCCCGTGCACCCGTAACATGACAGTCGTTCTACTCAAAGCCGGACCCAAAGCAAGATGGTGGGCGTGCGAGATCGCGAAGCTGAAGAGATTGGGCTTGGCTCGGGCGATTGTCACTGGCGGAAGGTAAGCCGCCTCGAGCGCAAAGCCGAACGGAACACCGACGGTGATCCTCGGCCTTCCAAACACAGGTGAGAGCGAAGTTTTCTCGCTCTTTTGGGTAAAGCATACGCCTGTCTGCTCGATCGCACGATCCGGCTTGGGGATGTACTCGCCCTCAGCACCGATTCTAATTCTGCCAGGCGGCATTTCCTGCGGAGCTACCGCCATGGAAAAAACGATGGGGGCCGTGTAGAAGGCCAGAAGCCTCCCTTCGTTACTGCTCGATTTTACCTTGCACTGCGCCGCTGCCTGTTGCTGCACAGCGAGTAGTGTCACTCCAATGATGACAAGGCCTCGACGCATTTTTGCTCCAATTGTGACGGAATTCGGTGCGCGACTAAACTAGGAGGGCGACTACGGTCAGGCGACGATGAGTCGGCAAGCGCAGGGATTCAAGGCGTCAACGGATATCTCTGAGGGGCGAGGGTTGCAAGCTACGATTCGCACATGGTCGCGCAAATGGGCTCAACGGGGGGCGACCCTGCGTGCATATGTGCGCAGCATGCACTCGGAGTAGAATGCCGGGTGCTCCCGATATGCGCTCCATTTCACGTTGGCTTGCGTCATCACTCGGTCATACGCGCGGAAAAGCGCCGTTTTTTCCCTCGCCTGATCGTTTGTCCGATTAGCAGCACGCGTGGCCAAGGCATAGCCGGCGTAGTATACGACGTTCCACCTATTCTTCCTGCGTAAGTCGGCGACGAGCAACCCCGCCATTCGGTGATCGAAGTGATCGTGAGGGTTCGCCACGACGCTCGGATCGCTCGCGTGGATTGTGACAATTCGGTCCGCTGAGCTCTCACCGATTAGCTCATTCACGGTGGACATCAGGTCTGCCCAGCTGTCATAGACAGCGCTTCCGTCCACGGCTGATATGGATGCTGTGCGCTCTCGGCGTAGCTTCCGTAGGCTTTCGTGGGAGTGGCGAGCGAAGCCCGTCCCGTTTCTGCGTCCATCCGGCAACCGAAAAAAGTAGGATTCCGTGCTGGCGATCGTGCATCTCCTGATCACGTGTTCAAGAGCTTTTGTAGCCGAACATTGCTCAGCGGCTGAATCGGTAGCCGCCGAACCGACGGCAATGCGCGCCGACTCGAGCGCGCCCCGCTCCCGCGTCACCCAATACAACGAGTCTCGCCCGTCGTCTCCAGCGGTAAGATAGATGAATACGACTCGCTTCCCTGCGCGGATCTGTTGTGCGACGATGTCGCCCATGAATAGCTGCCAGTCATCCTGGTGTGCGACGAGGACGATATGGACGGCTAGTGGCGAGTTCGATATGTGTGTAACGCGGTAGGCCGGGCGGGATCCGCTACTCCCCCAAGTGATCGCGGGAAGTAGGGCCAGCGTCATCCGGGCGCCTATGCCGTAGAGGGATTTCACAACTCGAAGATGCTCAGATTACGCCTCGTCTGCTCGAGAGCCTCACCCTACCCGGAGATGCAAGGTGGGTGCGCGGCTGCGCACCCACCTTACTTAGATAATTATCTTACCTAGTCGGTTAGTCGGCTTTGATCGCTTCTACCTCGAGGCTGATCTTGATGTCGTTCCCGACGACGACCCCGCCCGCTTCCAGCGCTAGATTCCAAGTCAGCCCAAAATCTCGCCGGTCGATCTTGCCGTTCGCGCTGAATCCGACGCGCTCCCCTCCCCACGGATCTCTGGTCCTACCTTCAAATTCGACATCGAGCGTGATTGGCCTGGTTATGTCGCGAATCGTGAGGTCCCCAGTGAGCTTCAAGCTCTGCTGGTCACCCTGAATTCGGGTGCTCCGAAACCTTATCTCGGGATATTTCTCGATATCCAGGAAATCCGCTGAACGAAGGTGCTGGTCGCGTTGGTCAGTCCGGGTGTCGAGGCTCGCGGCTTTGAGCGTGGCTTCGACGCTGGAATTCTTCAGGTCGTTCTCATCCACGTGGATCGTTCCTTCGATATCCGTGATCCTGCCCTTAACGGTCGAGATCATCAGGTGCTTGGCAGAGAATTCGACCGTTGTGTGCGACGGGTCGAGCTTCCACGTGGTCTTAGTCCCGGGTGCGGGAGCTGTCTGGGCGGTTGCGGTCATGCTATCCTCTTTATCGAGTTGGAGTTGAACTGCCAGTTAGCCCCTTCCTGATGGCGCTAACTGGCTAGACTTACTAATGATAATGTAGTATATTTTAGTAAGTTACTTGTGTCAAGCGCCAATCTCTATAACTTTTCCTCATGGCCGAAATCGTTCCCTCCGTTTGCTCCCGCTTCCACCGTGCCGTCGAGCTCATCGGCAGCCGTTGGACCGGCGCCATCATTCAGACCCTACTGCAGGGAAAGACGCGGTACGCGCTGATCAAGGCCGCGATCCCTGACATCACGGATCGCATGCTGTCCGAGCGACTTCGTTCGCTTGAAGCGGAGGACTTGGTGACCCGCTGGGTCATCGGTGATACCCCCGTTCGCGTCGAGTACGAGCTCACCGACAAGGGGCGGTCTCTCGAGAACGCCCTCCACGAGATCAGCGCCTGGGCGGACCGGTGGATTCCTGCCGAAAGCGTCCAAGGCGAAGACCTCGCTGATCACCCCGATTCACCTGACCACGCGACACATCGCCGCTCGCGAGCAACCAGGAGCGGATGATCGAGATAAAGCCTGCATGACTGGAACGATGAGGCGCTGCGGAAATAGCAGCGTCTTTTTTGCGGTTTGGCCTCCGGCAATTACGTTTTGACAACTAATTTACTTCCGGAACAGCAGTCCATCCCCCGCGGAGAACTCTGAATGCGCACGCTGCTCTCTTCACTCTTGCTTTCTGCAACCGGTCTCGCCCTCACACCCGCGCCTGTCGACGTTCCGTTGCGTGGCTTCTTTCCGCAGTCAGTTCAGGCAGAGCGCGATCTCGAGGCGCGTTTCAAGGCGATGCCCGATCCCGCGCGAATGAGAGAAGCGATGCGTCTCCTGAGCGCGCGTCCGCACCACGTTGGCTCCCCGTATGACCGGACCAACGCTGAATGGATCCTCAATCAGTTCAAGTCGTACGGCTGGGACGCGCACATCGAGAATTTCGACGTTCTGTTTCCGACGCCTGTCGAGCGCGTAGTCGAGCTGGTTGCGCCAACGACGTTCAAGGCATCGCTCCAGGAAACCGCCATCTCGCTGGATCCGACATCGAACCAGCAGAATGAGCAACTGCCGTCCTACAACGCCTACTCCATTGACGGTGATGTCACTGGACCGCTGGTCTTCGTGAATTATGGAGTGCCTGCAGACTACGAAGAGCTCGAGCAGCGCGGCATCTCAGTGAAGGGCGCGATAGTCATTGCGAAATACGGCGGCTCGTGGCGCGGCATCAAGCCGAAGGTGGCGGCGGAGCACGGTGCCGTAGGATGCCTGATCTACTCGGATCCGAGAGATGATGGTTACGCCGGCGGTGACGTGTTCCCCGCGGGACCCATGCGTCCCGCGCAGGGCGTCCAGCGTGGATCGGTCGCGGACATGCCCACGTATCCCGGCGATCCGCTCACCCCGGGCGTCGGCGCCACGAAGAATGCAAAGCGCCTCACCGTCGCTCAGGCTCCAACCATCACGAAGATTCCTGTGCTTCCAATCTCCTACGGCGATGCACAGCCACTGCTTTCGGCGCTCGGCGGTCCGGCCGTTCCCGCGGCATGGCGCGGCGGGTTGCCCATCACTTATCGCTTCGGACCAGGACCAGCGAAGGTCCATCTGCGCGTCAAATCCGACTGGAGTCTGAAGACGCTCTACGACGTGATCGCGAAGCTTCCGGGTACCACCGAAGCTGACCAGTGGATCATTCGTGGCAATCACCACGACGCGTGGGTGAACGGCGCTGAAGATCCGATCTCGGGCCTCGTCGCCGAGCTCGAGGAAGCACGCGCACTCGGGGCACTGTACAAGCAAGGATGGCGGCCGAAGCGCACCATCATCTACGCCGCGTGGGATGGCGAAGAGCCCGGCTTGCTGGGCTCGACTGAGTGGGCAGAAGCACACGCCGACGAGCTCAAGGCACACGCAGTCGCCTATCTGAACAGCGATACCAACAGCAGGGGATACCTCGGCGTTGCCGGATCACACTCTCTGGAGAAGTTCATCAACGGCGTCGCGATGGATGTCGAGGATCCAGAATCAGGCGTGAGCTCATGGAAGCGCGTGCAGGCATCCACGATCATCAACGGGTCTGCAGAGGCCCGCCGCGAAGCTCGCGATCGCGAAGATCTTCGGATCAGTGCTCTCGGATCAGGATCGGATTACTCGACTTTCATCGATCATCTTGGCGTTGCGTCGCTCAACCTGGGATACGGCGGAGAGGACGAGGGCGGAATCTACCATTCCATTTACGACGACTTTTACTGGTACACCCATTTCAGCGACACATCTTTTGTCTACGGTCGTGCGCTTGCGCAGGCGGCCGGTATCGCGGTGCTCCGTCTGGCGAACGCGGACCTGCTTCCATTCGCGTTTACAAATCTCGCGGAAACGATCCAGACCTACGTGAAGGATCTCCAGTCTCTCCGTGACAGGCGAGCGGAGCAGATAGCGGAGCGCAATCGGCAGATCGAAGAAGGCGTCTTCAAGTTCACGAGCGATCCGCGCGAGCCCATCACTGCGCCAAAGCGGCAGCGTCCCGCACCGCAGTTGAACTTCGCGCCCTTGCTCAATGCCCTTGATTCGCTCAATCACGCTGCGTCACGCTACGACCGGTCGTATGCACGCGCTGTATCCGAGGGCCACACCGGAGTCGCCAAGAGCGTGAATGAGCGCCTCATCCAGGCGGAGCGCGCGCTCACTTCGACCGAAGGATTGAAGGGCAGGCCGTGGTACGTTCACATGCTGTATGCACCGGGCTTCTACACGGGCTACGGCGTAAAGACGATACCAGGTGTTCGCGAAGCGATCGAGCAGGGTCAGTGGGAAGATGCCGATCGGGAGATCGCGAGAGCTGCCGCGGCAGTCGAGGGGGAGGCGACGCTGATCAGTGGGCTTGCAACGACTCTTTCTGGAGGGACTTGAGCAGAATGGCTCGACGACCGCGGCCTTCAGCTGGAGTGGCTAGGGACGGAATCGAACCGCCGACACGCGGATTTTCAGTCCGCTGCTCTACCAACTGAGCTACCTAGCCGAAGTACTTACGGGTTGGACAGCACAATTAACCTTATTGCGATCTTCTAATCAACGGGGCGGGAAATGGTGCTTCGAATCTCCCGAGTGTAGCGAATTCGATCAGCTCTTGTCCTTTCGCTGAGTCTCGCGTGCTGGTGCGTCGATCGCTTGCGCCAATAAGCGCTGGAGCTCGTCGTCCGAAACGTTAGCCCAGCTGGTTTGGCGGCGGGGAAGGCGGCGGCGTGCCGTGCTATTCAACCCCTCAAAACAGATCCAGCCATCCTGGAAATCGCCAAGGAAGCCTTGTCCGCTCTTGCTGGCTCGTGTCAGGCCTGGTATCACCGGCCACGCTCGCAGGCACGCCCGCTAATATCTCTGAATTCGCGAACGCGTGTGTCCGGTCTCTCGCTCTGCTCGTTCGACGCTGAATCCTCAGGGCACTTCTCTGATCGGGGATCGGCCTTCCTCTTACTGTCGGCGGCTTCATCGATTGTGATTGGACGCTCACGCTGCGCGGGCGCACGATTCTTCATGTGACGCCGCACCGTTATCGTTTGTTGCGCGGCGACTGCGGCAGCGAGGAGAGTATCCTCGAGGCGTCGAATCTCCTCGGTCGATTCCGTCGAGACCCCCTTGGCTTCGGCCACACAAGCTTCGTGGAGGCGGCGACGGAGTTCCGCTTCAGCGTCAGCGAGAACGGGCTGAAGAGGGTGGGACTGCGGTGGTTCGGAGGAAGGCGTCATATGGCTTGACCGGAGGTTCGACAGACCGATTTGTGCAAAACTGCTACCACTTTCGCGTCGCGTTTCAACGAGTGGGAGCCTTGCCATGCACCGCGGTGATCACTGACTTGACGCCACCGCGAACGTTGAAGTCGCCCACTACTCGCATCCACTTCGGCTTCGAGCTCGCCACGAGATCGTCCAGTATCCGGTTCACCGCGCGTTCGTAGAAGATCCCATCGTTTCTGTAGCTCCACAAATAGAACTTGAGGCTCTTCAGCTCGATGCACTTCTTCGCTGGAACGTAGGTAATGCGAATCGTGCCGAAATCGGGGGCTCCCCCCTTCAGTAGCGCTAGCTCTTCGGCGTCGCTTTCGATCCCGCCGACGGGGCACAGTGACGTGAACTCCGAGCAATCCATGTGGATCTCGTAGTCACGGTCGGCGTAGGGGTTGTCGAATGTCTCGAGGAGCTCTGGTCTTGGCATCCTCGAACGATGCACAGATGATTGGCGCGGATCAATCCGCGTGCATCATTCGTCGCGCAGTTTTCGCGACATTTCCTCGAGGAGCCGGCGCTCGTCTCTCGTCAGGCTCTCGATGCCCTGTTGAGAAATCTTGTCCAGCACGCCGTTGACTCGCGCGGCGTATTCCTTCAGCGTTTCCTGCTTTGGTACGTGCTGTAGCGGCTTGCCTTCGCGCAGAACGACGGCGTTGCTTCGGGCGACGACCTCGTCTACGCCGCGCGCACGATCCCGCATCGAAGGCCGTGTGCGTGGTACAGCGCGGGGCATGTCCTCCGGTTCATCCGGCACCGAGGAAACCCACCCTCTCACGCGATCGAGGCCGCCCAGGGAGTAGAGCTTCAGAAAGAGCCATCCAAAGCCCATTCCACCGGCGTGAGCAGTCCAGTCGATTCTCGAGCTCGGCGAAAGTGCGAAGATGATGTTCATCCCGATCATTGCCGCAATGAGCCAGCGCGACTTCATCGGGATCACTCCGAACAGATATACCTCGTCGTCCGGCCAGTGAAGAGCGTAGGCAACCAACACTCCGCTGATCGCTCCGGAGGCGCCGATTACCGCGGAATGCTGAGCAAACAGCAGATGCGCAACCGCGCCACCGAGTCCGCACCAGAGATAGAACTGAACGAAGGCGCGTGTTCCCCATGCATGCTCGAGTCTCGGCCCGAACATCCAGAGCGTGAACATGTTGAAGGCGAGGTGCGCAAGCCACGCATGCACGAACATGTACGTGACGATGGTCCACCACGAGCCAGGAAACCGGGCCGGGTCGAGCGCGAGCGCTGAAAACACCGCATCTGGGCTGAACAGCGTCAGCTGCAGGAAATACACGCCGATGTTCAGCGCCAGCAGCCACTGAACAGCGCGCGTCATGCGGGGGGATTCCGTTGCCTCGTACAGCTCGCTCATACAGACCTGCTACAAAGGGGACTACATCTTAAGACACAGCGTGCGCCGAAGGGTTCCTGAGGAACGCCTATTCGAGGGCGAGCTTTACTATCCGCTCGCAGAGCTCAGGGAAGCTTATTCCCATTGCCGCGGCACCCTGTGGTATCAGACTGAGCTCGGTCATCCCGGGCAACGTATTCGCCTCGAGACAGTAGAATTCGCCTTCAGTCGTCAGCCTGAAATCAATGCGGGCGTAGCCCCTGAGTTTGAGCGCCCGGAATGCCGCCAGGGCTTGCTGCTGCACTCTCTCTGTCGCCTCGCGTGAGAGCTTCGCGGGAAACTCCTCTACCGCCATTCCCGGGGTGTACTTGCACTCGTAGTCGTAGATCTCGTGCTTCGGGATGATCTCGCCCACCGGTAGCGCAACGTCCCCCAGAACACCGACAGTCAGCTCTCGGCCGGGTACGAAGCTCTCGATCATCACTTCGTCGTCGTACTTGCTCGCTTCGTTGATGGCCGAGACCAGGTCCTCACGCTTTTTCACGACCGAGAGTCCGACAGTCGACCCTTGTTTCGACGGTTTTACGACCACCGGGAGGCCCAAAATCCCTTCAACCTGTTCGACCGTCACCGGCGCCATCAGCCAGTCGGCGGTTTTGACCTCCTCGCTTCGGAACAGTTTCTTCGAGAGGTCCTTGTCCATGGCCAGTGCGCTCGACAGATGTCCGCTCCCCGTGTACTTCACCCGCGCCATGTCGAGGAGCGCCTGGATCGTTCCATCCTCCCCTTGCCCTCCATGAAGCGCCAGGAAAGCAACATCCGCCTCTTTCACCTCTTTCATCGATGTGAGGTTGGATAGAAACGCCCCCTCTGCCACTTTCGACAACGATTCGAGAGAAGGCGGCTCCGTTCCAACCTTGCCGGTACTCAGCTCCTGCTCCTCCTTGGCGCTCAACACACCTCTGGCGGGATCGAGCGCCGTCACCTTGTGCCCACGACCGCGCAATGCCTGCACTATGCGGATTCCCGACGCGAGCGAAACGTTGCGCTCAGAGGACGTACCGCCCATGAGTACCGTGATCTTCATTCGTTCTATTTTCCTTTTGTTAACGCGACATCATGAAGTGCAGCATGTCGGATCGCGTGACGATCCCCTGCACGACACCGTGCTCCTGCACTAGAACGGCAGGGTTCGATTTCGAGAGCAGCTTTACTACGCTGTCGACCGGCTGGTCCGATGCGACCATCGGGAATGGTGAGTCCATTATCTCGTTGACCGTAGTGTCGAGCAGCTTCGGGTTCTCGAGGCTCTTTTGTGACAGCGACCAATCACTCACGGAGCCGATGCAGTTGGCGCCATCCATGACCGGGAGTTGCGAGACGTCGTGCAGGCTCATGAGTCCGATTGCCTGCCTCACCGTCGCCCCGGGCGCGACACTCACGACCGCTGGCGCGACACCGTTCTTTCTGCCGAGGACACTATGAAGAGCAACCTTCGGCGTATCGAGCATCTGGTTCTCACGCATCCACTCGTCGCTGTAAAGCTTCGAGAGATAGCGCTCGCCCGTGTCGCACAGGATCGTCACGACCATTGCATTCGGATCGTCCAGCTCGCGGGCAATCTTGAGCGCGACCGAAGTGATGAGCCCTGACGATCCGCCGACAAAGAGTCCTTCCTCTCGGGTCAGCCGCCTGGCCATCGCAAACGATTCCTTGTCGCTGACGGTGTAGTACTCGTCGATCACGCTCATATCGAGCGTGCCCGGAAGTTTATCCTGACCGATTCCTTCGATTTTGTACGGCGTTCCCTCGACCTTGTTCTTTCCCTTGCTGCGCCAGTACTCGGCCAGTATCGAGCCGGCGGGATCACCGGCAATCACCTTGACCTTCTTGTTCCTCTCTTTGAGGTAACGACCAACGCCAGTGAGGGTTCCTCCAGTTCCGGCAGATCCCACGAAATGCGTGATCTTTCCGGATGTCTGCTGCCAGAGCTCAGGGCCCGTCGTCGCGTAGTGAGCGTCCGGATTTGCCTCGTTATCGAATTGGTCGGCAAGAATCGCATTCGGTGTCTCCTTCGCGATCCGCTTCGCCATCACCACGTAGTGTTCGGGATGGTCGGGAGGCACGGCCGTTGGTGTGACGATTACCTCTGCGCCGAAAGCTTTCAGTAACCGCACTTTCTCCTGCGACATCTTGTCCGGCATCGTGAAAATGCATTTGTATCCGCGAAGCGCAGCCGCGATTGCGAGTCCCACGCCTGTATTTCCACTCGTGCCCTCGACGATTGTTCCACCAGGCTTCAGCCTGCCCTCCTTCTCCGCGCGCTCGATGATTGGAAGGCCGATCCGATCCTTGACCGAGCCACCCGGATTGAAGAACTCGGCTTTGGCATAGATCGGTGTGCGTATTCCACGCGTGACGTGATTCAGCCTGATAAGCGGCGTCCATCCAATCGTTTCAAGGACGTTGTCGTACGGCTGGCGATTCCGTTCGTTCTTCATCTAGCGCGGGGTTTTACGCTTGTCCGCTGGAGCGGACGTGCTGCCGGCGGCGGAGTCTCGCTTGATGACCGAATCGCCGGCCAGAGGTGGCGCATCCGGATGCCTGAAGAATACCGGAAGGAGAATCGATACAGGCACAGGCAGGCCCTGGGTCTTGGCCGGCTCGAACCTGAGATCCCGCGAGCCTTTCATGGCGGCCGAATCCAGCGCGTTAAAGCCTGACGTCTCGGCGACACGAGTGGAATCAGCTATGATCGATCCATCCCTGTCGATATAGATGCGGAGAGTAACGTTGCCCTGCACTTTCTGGGCATACAGTGCGGGCGGATATCTGAACGGCAGCTCCTTGTTGAGCATTACCGGAGCTACATCGGGCTGTCGGCCGACCGTCTGAAACGGCAGGTTCGATCCTTCTCCCTTCTTGCAGGCAGCCACACACACTAGCACGAGCATGGCGAAAGAGCCTCTGAGTCCCGAACTCGTGCTCACGCCTTTCCCTTCTCTCGCTTCACTTCATCGACGAGCCTGGCAAGCAGCTCGAGTGCTTGAATCGGTGTCATGGTATTGGGTTCCACGTTTCTCAGTTGTTGCACGACAGGATGCGTCATCACCCCAAACAGGGCCAGCTGGTCATTTGCAGCGTTGGACGGCGCCGGCGAAGGGTGACCAGATCGGGGCACGATTTGTTCCGCTTCGAGGTGTCTCAGCAACTCTTTTGCGCGGTCCAGAACGGTCGGTGGAAGTCCGGCCAGTCTTCCGACCTCGATCCCATAGGAGCGATCGGCTCCGCCAGGTTGGAGACGGTGGAGGAATAGTACTTGATCTCCGACCTCGCGTACCTGGACATTATAGTTGCGAACTGCTACTAAGCTGTCCGAGAGCTGAGTCAGCTCGTGGTAGTGTGTGGCGAAGACTGTTTTGCACCCCACGACATCATGCAGGTGCTCGCTCACCGACCAGGCGATGGAGATGCCATCGTAGGTCGAGGTGCCACGTCCGATCTCGTCCAGCAGCACCAGGCTACGCCGGGTGGCGGTGTGGAGGATGGCGCTCGTTTCGGACATCTCCACCATGAAGGTGGACTGCCCGCGAACCAGATTGTCGCTCGCCCCGACACGAGTGAAAAGCCGGTCCACGATCCCGATGCGGGCCCGCGATGCCGGGACGAAACTGCCCACCTGGGCCATCAGCACGATCAACCCGACCTGCCGGAGAACCGTCGACTTCCCCGCCATGTTCGGTCCGGTCAGTATGACCATCCGCGCGTCTTCAGTGAGCGAGATATCGTTCGGGATGAACTTCTCCCGTGGCATCATTCTCTCGACCACCGGATGACGTCCAGCCGTGATCTCGAGCGAGAATTCATCGGCAAGCACCGGACGCACGTATCCCTCCCTCGCAGCGGCCTCTGCCAGTGATGCGAGCACATCCAGCTCCGCGATTATGTGTCCGACCGATTGCAGACGCGCCACCTGCGATCCGATCGCCGAGCGCAGTGCCTCGAACAGCTCACGCTCGCGCTCTTCGACCCGCTCAGCGGCCGTCAGCACCCGCTCCTCGTACTCCTTGAGCGACGGTGTTACGTACCGCTCCGCACCCGCCAGCGTCTGTCTCCGCTGGTAATCGGCAGGAACGAGGTGGATGTTGCTGTTCGTCACCTCTATGAAGTAGCCGAATACCTTGTTGTATCCGACCTTGAGCGAGTTGATGCCTGTCCGTGCACGCTCGTCAGTCTGAATTTTCGCGATCCCATCCTTGCCGCCGTCACGTAGCGCTCTCCATTCGTCCAGCGCCGTGTCGACGCCACCACGGATGCTCGGTTCGTCTCCGATTGTGACAGGCGGTCTGTCTACCAGCATGTCCCTGATTTTCTCACAGAGATCGGCACAATTATCCCACAGAGAGAAGTGCTTCCCGAATGCCGCTTCTCCTTCACTCAATGCCGCGGCACGTGCGCGCTCCAGCGCGGACAGAACGAGAGGCAGGCGCGCCATCGAATCACCGAGCGCTCTCAGCTCCCGGGGAGAAGCACGACCTGCTGCGGCTTTTCCGGCCAGGCGCTCGATGTCGCGTACTCCGTCCAGAGCTTCCCGCATCGCCTCGCGAACCAGAACGTCTCCCAGCGCCGCAACGGCGCTAAGACGCGCTTCGATCGGAGCGCACTCGACGAGTGGAGCAAGCAACCACTGGCGGAGCAAGCGCGCTCCCATGGGCGTGAGTGTGCGATCGAGGACCCCTAGTAGCGTGCCGGAGATTTCGCCGCCCCTCATCGACTCGACGAGCTCGAGGTTTCGCCTCGTCATCTCATCGAGAGGCATGGTGCCGCCTGGCCGTTCGATCTTCGGTCGGGCGAGGTGCGGAGTGCCGGCCGGCTGCAGCTCGTCCAGATAGCGAAGTAGTGCGCCAGCTGCTCCCACAGCTGCTTTGTCTCCGTCTTCAATTCCGAACGATTCCAGCGAGTTCACCTTGAAGCGTTCCATCAGCTGGTCGCGGCCTAGCTCGGGATCGAATTCCCAGCCCTCGCGTTCCGTGACCATAGGCGCTTCTTCGCCAATTGGCCCTCTGAGCACATTGCCTGGATTCTCGCCGCGCGGCACGATTACTTCTCGCGGGGTGAATCTCGACAGCGCGGACTCCAGATCATTGAGTTGGACGGCAGTCAGCCTGAGCTCACCCGTCGAGAGATCGGCTGCAGCTATTCCGATCGAATCACCATCACGGCTCAGCGAGCATAGGTAGTTGTTGCGAGTTCCGTCGAGGAGATCATCCGAGAACGCTGCACCGGGCGTGATCGTCTCCACGACTTCGCGCTTGACGATCCCTTTCGCGAACTTGGGATCTTCGGTCTGTTCACAGATTGAAACACGAAATCCGTGCTGGATCAACCGCCGAAGATATTCTCCCGCGGCTTTGACGGGAACGCCTGCGAGCGGTACTGCGCTCGCGCCGCCGTTGTTCCTTGACGTGAGCGTGAGGCCGAGTGTCTTCGAGGCTACCTCGGCATCCTCGTAGAACATCTCGTAGAAGTCGCCCATCCGGAAGAACAGGATCGCGTCCTGATGACGCGACTTGATCTCCCGATACTGCTGCATCAACGGTGTTGATGCGACGCGCATCACCGCTCGGGCGCTCTTACCACGAACCCATCCATGTGCTTTGCCTTGATTCTCTTCAGTGCGTCTTCGGCGTCTTTGGTCGTGGCATAACGGCCGATCCTCACTCGGAATGGTGCAACGTTTCCGTCGACTCGTGCCTGATAGCCTCGTTTCGTCAGGCTGGATGTGAGTTTGTCCGCTTCAGATTTGCGACTGTACGCCGCCACCTGTACGGAATAGCTGCTTGGACGCGAGACGGTCAAAGGTTTCGGCGTCGGCTTTGCCATCGCTGGCGGCTTTACTGGGGCAACTATACTCGGCTTCGTGTCTTTGACTTCGGCAGGAGCCTTCGGTCGCGGATTCTGGGCGATCGTCTTGGGCGGAATCGACACTGTAGCTGACATTGGATCGGTGATTGTTGCCTTCTCCGTCACAGCCGGGTTGACCGCTGGTTTGGTGCTGGTAGGAGTCGAAGGTGCCGTCACATTCGTGGGCGAAGTAACCACGGTTGCGGGCGTACTGGACGCTGTCGTTGGCGTGACTGGATTATTGGACGGCGTTTCAATGGTCGGCTTAGCTGCAACGGCGACAGCCGCGGGAGGCGGTGGACAGCGCTGGCCTTGATACTGTATCTGATTCCGCAGCTCTATTTCTGCGTCTCCTGCCTGTCTGAGCGCGTTTGCGTTTGCGGCACACGCGTTCGGAACATCGTTCTTCTCGAAGAGCACTCTGGCCGTCCAGTAGCTTGCCCTCGCGAGCGACTTGCTTCGCGGATAATCGCGCGGGATCCGCTGAAGATGGATGAGCGCGCCCTCTCGGTCGCCGCGCGCAAGCTCGAGTTGCGCCAGACGCAGCAACGCATCTTCGGCCTGAGGCGCGAGTGGATAGTCGACCACTATGTGCTTGTAGTCACTCTCAGCATCCGCCGCGTTCGATGCGAGACTGGCTCGCCAGTATAGGGCTTCAGGGTACAAACGAGCGGTTGGCGGCGTCGCGGCAATTACGGAATCGATCAGTGCTCTCCCTGCTACGCCATTTCCATCGCTCACGAGCGCCTGGGCTCTCACAAAAACCGGATCTGTCAAACGAGCCGGCGTCTGCGCGACTGCCAGCGTGGCTGCACAGGATAGAAGTGCGCCGGAAAGATATGACCATCTGAACATCTCACCACTCTCCTATTGGCTCATGCGGCAGCGTTTCTTTCGTCCGCTGCACACAGGCTGAGTACTACTGTAGCCAGCAATTGTTCTTCGGACGAGACTTTGCTCTCCTTGAGCGCTACATCCGCTTCGAGCAGTGAATCGAGTGCGCGGTCGAGCGCTTCGCGATTCCAGCGTTCTGCCGCACGAACCCAAACGGCAGTAGCCGATCCCCAGGACCGGCCTGTAAAGGCTCCAGTCTCCTTCAGGAGGTTGAAGTATTCCTGTGCAAGGCGGGCTCTCGAAAGGCCTTCATCCAATCGAGCGCGCCCCCACGAAATTGCCAGCATCTGCGTGGACAAAGCCATGACGACTGACACGGCCGTTGTTTTCGGCTGAGCTAGAACATGAGAGACCAGCTCCAGCGCGCGCGAGACGTTCCGGTCAGCAACCGCATCAAGCAGATCAGCCTGGGTTTCGCCACGTCTGACCCCCACTATGGCGGCAACGGCATCCTCGCCGATTTCTTCGTCCCGCCCCTGTACGTAGCTGGCAAGTTTATCGAGCTCCCCCGCCAACTGATACAGGTCACTTCCGACGGCGGCCTGAAGAAGCTCCACGGCAGGCTCAGAGATCCGAATTCCGAGCCCGCTGGTAGCGTGGTGCGCGATCCATCTCGGGATCCTGTCACCAGTTAAAAGGTCGAATTCGAGTGTTGTGGTCGAAGCCGAGAGGGCGGCATCTGCCTTCGTGCCTGCGGCTGCCGTCATGATGAGGAGCAGATCCGGCGCCGGGCTTTTCAGGTACTGGTCGAGGCCTTTCCGCGCATCCTTCTTGAGGGCGTTCACGTCCCGGAGCACGATGACCCTTCGTTCTGCCATCATCGGCGGAGTAGAGAGCAAGACCCCCAGGGCCTCGGGATCGAGCTCCGAGGCTCGTCTCGTATCCAGGTTGAAATCCCGTGAGCCAGGCTCGAGAGCAGCCTCCACCAGCTGTCGCACCGCGTCGTCTTTCTGGTAATCGTCCTCGCCTGTGATGAAATAAGCGCCGTCGAAAGACCGGCGCTTAATGGCATCACGAAGTGTTTTGAGCGAGGAGGCAGACATCCTCGAAATATACGGCCGCTCTGGGAGGCTGCCGATGGTTCGGGAACTCTAACGAGTGTAGTTCGCGAGTTCGAGGCTGGAGTGAGCGAACCGAACCGGCACTTGCTCTGCAAACAGCGCAGCGGGCCAAATCGTCAGTCCGGCCGAGACGGACGCGACTATTGCCGGGGTCGAAGTAGTGATAGGGGTGAATTCTGGCTCTGGGACCGTTGCGACCACCGGTGGCATCACGAGATCGCGTGGAGCATCGGAATGGAACAGCGTCGTTCCTATGTATCCCAGCATTATTGCGCTGGCTATTGTTGCTGCGATCGCGCTACGTCTGAGATTGCGCTGCGTTGAAACGAACAGATTGTCGCGCTGAGAGCTCCTGAGACGCGCTTCGAGTCGCCGGGAAAAATCCGCGGATGGCTCTATCGAAGGGAGGTTTCTGAACAGGAGTAGTGCGCGTCGGATCTTTGCATCGTGCTTCGCGCAACTTTGACATTCCGCAAGATGTCGCTGCATGCGAACCAGCTCGATACCGGCGAGCGTATCGTCTACATAAGCAAGATGCTGATCACAAAACTCGCGACAGTCCATGGAGATAGGTTGAGGGTTCGGTAACAGGTACCCACCAGCAGGGCGCCTGTTCCCGAGCCGTCAGACCTAATCTACATATGGGGCGATGATTTCCGCGAACGAGTTCCTTGCTCGGTTAAGCCGCGATTTTACCGTCCCGAGATTGCAGTCGGTGATCTCCGCGATCTCCTCGTAGGACTTGCCCTCCAGCTCGCGTAGGATGAACACATTTCTGTGATGCTCGGGGAGCTTGGCCACGGTTTCCTCGACTATCTCCCTCAGATGCCGCTTGCGGTACATGTCATCTGGACGTGAAGTGGTGTCCTCGAACTGAAGCGGACGATCCTCGTCCTGGAAATTCTTCTGAACCGTCTGGAACAGGACCAGAGGATTGCGAGAGCGGTTGCGGAGCTCGTTCTTCGCCAGGTTCGATGCAATCGTATAAACCCAGGTTGAGAACTTCTTTGACCTGTCGAAGCGATGCAGGTGGCGGTAAACCCGGATGAATACTTCCTGTACCAGATCCTCGGCTTTTTCCCGATCGCCAATTGTACGGTACACGAAGTTCAACAGGCGGGTCTGATAACGAGTCACTAGCTCGGAGAAGGCACGCTCCTCACCACCAAGGAAGGCAGTAACGACGGCTGAGTCATCCATCGCCTGCAGGTGCTCCCTGACGGTCGCTCCTTCAACTGAGACCTTTTGCTTACGGACGATGTCAGCCATTCTCTCTCCTATTAATGGAGACTTCCACGACATTGGATCGTGCACATCTCCGATGGAACTTTCTGCGTTACCATATAATGCACGGGCCATGCCGGGCGGCTGTTCCACCTAACTAGTTAGCTGACAAGAACTTAGCCGCCTCGCCACGACGGCTGAGATTGTCCAGATTCTGCCAATCTGTCCTCTTTACATGACATGTCAGCGTCTTTCCTTGATTAGACGCCAATTTGGCCCAAAGGGTTAACGGCCAGCTCGAAATCCCGCAGCGAAGAGGAGACCGAGCGCGGTCTTGGCGTCCTTGATCTCGCCGGCTTCAACCAGGTCTAATGCTCTCGAGAGCAGCATTGGCTCGAGATCGAGAAACTCATCTGGCTCCTGGTTGGGCTTTCCCGCCACCAGACCCGTTGCGATGAAGAGATGGATCTTCTCGTCGGTGAATCCGGGAGTCGTATACATCGTGAAGAGATGATCGATTTGCTCTGCTGAACAGCCAGTCTCCTCCTTGAGCTCTCGCAGGGCACAGTCACGAGGATCTTCTCCTGCGTTGAGCCGTCCCGCCGGGATTTCGAGGAGATAGTCTTCTGCGGCATACCGGTATTGGCGAATTAGAAGGACTTGGGGATCATCTCCGCGGGGGTCGCTCAGGAAGGGCACGATAGCGCTTGCTCCCGGATGTCTTATCATCTCGAGCTCGCCGATGGATCCGTCGGGAAATCGAACGACGTCCACATCAAGCGAGATGATCTTCCCCGTATAAACTCGCCGCGATTCCACCCGGCCGGGCTTGTCCACTCCATGTTCTGCCACGGAACTCCCCTCTACGCGTTGTGAACGATCAGGTCGCCGAATTTTGGATCAGTAAGAGACCCCTGAATCATTTTCGCGTCACCTACAATCACAGTTTGCAGCTGTGGCGGATGCAGGTGCGTCGTCGCGGCTTCGAGTACTGCTTCAGTCGAGACATTGCGGATGTTCTTTCGGTAGGTGTCGTAGTAGTCTGCCGGCAAGTCATGGATCACCTGTATCGCCAGCGCTGCTGCTATCGCAGCGGTGGTCTCGTAGCGAATCGGAAAGACTCCCTCGAGATAGTCACGAGCGAGAGACAGTTCTTCGTCGGAGATCTTCTCGCTCCGGATTCGGTCGATCTCGAGAAGGATTTCCGTGAGCGCCGGTGAGGTGACTTCGCTTTCCACCGCGGTTGACACGACGAATGGACCTGCCCCTCGCCGCCAGTCGTAGTAGGACGAAGCGCCGTAGGTGTAGCCGTGCACTTCGCGAAGATTGAGATTGATGCGCGAGCCAAAGAGGCCACCAAGTACGGCGTTCATCACCATCGTCGGGAAAAAGTCGGGATGCCTTCGTGGTAGGCCGACGTGTCCTACTCGCAGTTCGGACTGCGATGCTTCCGGTTTGTGAACGATGTGAACGCGTCTGCTGTTGGTCCGCGCAGTTGCCGTAAGCTCTGGCTTCTGAGCCGATCCCGCCGGCCATTTCTGGAAAGCGCCCAGGACCATTGCGCGCGCTCGTTCCGGCGTCACATCTCCCGCAACGATTACGGTAGTAGCCCCCGACCGGTAGTTCGACCGGTAGAACTGATCCACATCCTCGCGCGAGAGCGCACTGACGCTCTCGGTGCTTCCCTCATCAGGTCTGGAGTATCGGGATTCGGGCGAATAAAGGAACTCGGAGAATTTTTCGTCCGCCAATCCGCGCGGCTCTGTCTCCAGCTGAAGGATTTCCGCGAGACGCTCAGCCTTGAGGCGTTCAATTTCGCGTTCTGGAAAAACCGGACTGCTGATCACCTCGCCAAGAAGTCGCGTTGCCTCTTCCAGCTTGTCGGACAAGGTCGTGATTTTGACGAACGCGCTGTCCCAATCGGCGCCGGATTCAAGGGAAGTGCCGAGTTGCTCGAATTTCTCAGCCAGGTCTGCTCCATCCAACTGGCTGGTGCCTTCAAGGAGACCCGCCGCTGTAAGCGATGCAATTCCTTCCTTGCCACGCGGCTCATTTACCGACCCGGCATCGACGATTACAAGAACCGTAGCCAGCGGAAGCTTTTTCACCGGGGCTGTTACCAGGCGGATCCCGCTCGGTAGTACCGCGTCGTGGAATTCCGGGAAATGATAGCGCCGTGTCGGTCCTGACTTGGGACGGAGAGTCGTGACCATCAGTCTGCGCTGGCTGCAGCCGCGAGAGCTCTTTCAGATTCGACGCCTTCTTTCGGAACGTAAAGCAGACTTGCCCGGTTATCCTGGCCGAATCGCTCCGAGACCAGCGCGTTGACTCGCTCGGCGGTCACCTCCCGGTATCGATCTGCCTGCTCATTGATGAGCTCCGGCCGGTTGAAGTAGGTAGCGAACATCGAGAGCCTGTCCGCACGCTCACCCGCCGACTGCAGAGATACTACGAGATCTGTTTCAATCAGGGCGATGGCCCTTTTCACCTCCGGCTCGGTCACTCCCTCCCGATACAGGAGATCTATCTCCCGCTCAACTTCCTCCTCGAGTTGCGTGCTTCCGGTCTCCGGCCGTGCGGTCACGTCGATCACCAGCAGGTCAGTTCCCTTTGCCAAATCGAAGGTGAATGCTGAAGCATCTGCTGCGATTTGTCGCTCGCGCACCAGAGATCGATGAAGCCGGCTTCCCTTTCTGAGTCCCAGGATGGCAGATGCCACGCTGGCGGCATAATACTTCTCGCTTCCGAAAACCGGAGAGCGAAAAGCTTTGAACAGCCGCGGAAGACTGACGTCGTCATGAACCACTTCGCGCAATTGTTTTCCGAATACGGGTGGAAGGCTCATTGGTGGCAACGGAGGTTTGCCCTTTCCTCTCGGAATCGGCCTGAAGTACTCGGAAACCAGCCGGCGTGCTTCCGCTGCATCGAAATCCCCAGCTATCGAGAGAACTGCATTGTCCGGTGTGTAGTACGTTGAAAAGAACTGCGCGACGTCGTCGAGCGATGCCGCCGTGAGATCCTCCATCGACCCAATCAACGAATGCTGAAATGGATGAGATGGCGGGAACACCAGCTCCTGCATCTTTTCCAGCATCGTACCGTATGGCTGATTGTCGACCGCCCAACGTCGTTCGTTCTTCACGACATCCCGCTGGGTATCCAGCTTCTCCTGCGTCATGGCGGGGAGCAATTCACCCATTCGATCGGCTTCCAGCCATAGCGCCAGTGCGAGCTCGTTTGACGGGACAGTCTCGAAATAGTTCGTCCGCTCGAGCCACGTTGATCCGTTCAGCGTGCCGCCCGCCCGTTGGATCAGCTCGAAATGCTCATTGGACCCGACATGCGCCGAGCCCTGAAAGAGCATGTGCTCGAACAGATGCGCGAATCCCGTCCTCCCGGATCTTTCATTCGCGGAACCAACGTGGTACCAGAGATTCACCGCTACGATCGGCGCGGTGTGGTCCTCGGAAAGCGTGACGAAAAGCCCATTGTCTAGCTGGAAGATTTCTATCGGAATTCGCATTGTCGTAAATTGCCCGCCATGCAAACCCACTGGAACCCCCTCGGTGCGCTGACGTGATCGGCTCGCTAATAATCCTTGGGCTGCTGCTCGGCTTCCTCTTCCTTGTCTGGTGGGCCCAGGAGCGAATTCTCTTTCAACCACCGAGACTCAATGAGCCTCCTGTCGAATCCGGCCGGGTGTACTACAAAGCCGAGGACGGACAGCAGCTGATTGGCTTTATAGTTGGTGATCCGCGAGTCACGCCCGGCGTTCTACTCTGCTTTCATGGCAATGCCGATCTCGCCGTGTGGCAACTCGACTGGGCCCGTGAGGTGCTGCGGCACACACGTTACGCCGTTTTCCTCGCTGAATACCGTGGCTACATGTCGCTCGGCGGATCGCCGACCTACTCGAACACGAAACTCGACGCACAGGCGGCACATGATCATCTGGTGTCAACATTTGGGCTGGATCACAGCCGAATTGCCTACTTCGGACATTCACTTGGGAGCGCCATAGCAGCGGAGCTGGCGGAGATTCACCCTCCCAAGGCTCTTCTGCTCCAATCACCGTTCTCCTCCGCGCGGGCAATGGCCAGGCTCATCGTATCGCCTCCAGTGGTTCTGGTCTGGAAGGCAGTCTCACGAATCCATTTCGACACGAGACAGGCCGTATCACATCTCGATTCGCCGGTTTCAGTAGCGCACGGGAAACGTGATCGCCTGGTTCCATTCAGAATGGGAGTTGAAGTCCATGAGGCTGCGAAACGAAAAGGTCAGCTCCTCCTCGTTGACAATGGCGGCCATAATGATGTGGCCGATGTTGGCGGGCCTGACTACTGGAGCTGGGTTACAGGAGCGTTGAGCCCGAAGGCGTGATCGATGGCAAAGAAAAGGGGCAAGACTATGTATTCGGTCATGCCCCTTTTTTCTTGCGGTTATCTCTTTTGACTATGGAATCGGCTGACCGCCCATGTCCCTGATGACGACAGCTCCGACATTCGTTGCTTTCAGTCCTTGCTCAATACTCTTTCTGTCGCCAACGATCACGATTGCCAGTGAGCCGGGATTGATGTATTGCTGAGCGACACGCGCGACGTCCGCCTGAGTGACGGCCTCGATGTTCTGGACGTAGTTGTTGTAGTAGTCCAGAGGCAAGCCATAGAGTGCCACGGGTAACATCTGAAACGCTATGTCCTGCGTCGTCTCAAAATTCCCCGGCTGCTGAAGCTGCAGGTATCGCTTGGCACGAGACAGCTCACTGGCGGGTACTGATTGCCGAATCGCGCTAAGCTCTTTCATGAACTCCAGCAGCGCTGAATCGCTCTTCGCCGCCACGATTTCCGCTGTTGCCAGGAAAGGACCAGCAGCACGCCTCATTTCGAACCGGGAGCTGGCGCCGTACGTATATCCATGCGTTTCGCGAAGGTTCTGCATAAGCCTGCTGGTGAATGACCCGCCCAGAATCGTGTTCATGACGGACAGGGCAAAGTAGTCTTTCGTCGAGCGTGGGACGCCTACAGCACCAATCCGAAATGAGGATTGAGCGGCGCCAGGCTTATCGATGAGATAGATCGTGGTTGTGCCGGCCTTCGGTGGATCCGCATAAATAGGCGGCGCCACATTCCCACGCTGCCAGGCGCCGAACACTTTGTTGATCTTCTGTTCGATCTGACTCGGGTTCACATCCCCGACGATGATCAGAGTAGAGTTGTTCGGCTTGAAGTTCACCTGGTAATAATTCTGAAGGTCAGCGACCGAGAGCGACTTCACCGACGCTTCCGTTCCGAGAGTTGCAGCCCCGTATGGGTGTCCGCCTCCGTAGATGATTGCCGGGAACGCGAGATTGGCGATCGCGGGCCCTTGGTCCTTCAACCGAATGAGATCCGTAAGCCGACTCTTCCTGATCCGCTCGAACTCGTTTGCCGGAAACGATGGGTGGAGTGCGACATCCGCGAAGAGAGCCAATGCGCTATCCAGTTGAGCCGTAGGAGTGTGGAGAGACAGCGTGCTCGACTCCCAGCTGCTGGACGGGGACAGATTGATGCCGAGGAATGCAATCTGATCCGCGATCTCGAGGCTCTTTCGCGTCGCCGTTCCTTCACGCAGCATCGCGGAGGTGAGATTGGCTACGCCCGTCTTGCTCGCTGGGTCGGTGGTGCTTCCGCTTCCCACGAGCAGGACGAAGTCAGCAAGGGGCAGCTCGTGCTGCTCAACGATCATCAGCTTGAGGCCGTTCGGGAGCTCGCAAGTCACAATCGGCGGAAGCGCTACACGAGGCGGAGGGCCCAGCTCGGGTGGTTTGGTGCGATCAAACGTGCCCTGAGCGACAGCAGTCGATTGAATGACGGCTAAAGCGAGCGCGCCTATCGCGCCATTTGAATGGAATGCTCTCATCGAGCACCTCCAGCTGCGGTCAGCATCATGTCTTTCTTTCCCTCTGGGACGACCGTGAGCACGACCTTCGGCTTGCCAAGGTATTTCCGAGCGACGCGCTGGACATCAGCGGCAGTCACGCGCTCGTATCTCGCGGCATCCTGTTGAACATAGTCCGGAGTGCCAGCGAAATAGTTGTAAGAGTTGAGTTGATCCGCCTTGCCCAACACGCTGGCCAAACGATCGAGAAAGCTTGCCTTGTACGAGTTCTGAGCCCGCTGCAACTCTCGGGTCGAGATACCCTTGTCAATGATATTCGCGATCTCCGTCCGGACGACCTGATCGATGTCGGCGACCTTTTGCCCAGGCATTGGAGTCACGTCGACCTGGAACTTGCCATCGAGCCGTCCGCTCTCCTGAAATGCACGCGCGTTCTGGGCGATCTGGAGCTCGTATACAAGCTTCTTGTACAACCGGGAGTTTTTGTCATTGGCAAGCACCAGCGCCAGGATATCGAGCGCCGCATCATCCGGCGCGAACAACTTTACTGTCGGCCATGTATAAAAAAGCCGCGGCAGCTGCACCTTGTCCTCCAGCACGATGAACTTGTCGCGCGGGAGAACAACCGCTGGAACCGTCGTTCTTCTTTTCACCGCCGGCCCACGAGGAATAGGTCCGAAGTACTGAGCAACCAGTTTTTTGACAGCCGTTGGATCAAAATCGCCGGCTATAACCAAGGTCGCGTTGTTGGGGGCGTAGTAGGTCCGGAAAAAGTTCTTCACATCGTCCACTGAGGCGGCGCTCAGATCCGCCATTGAGCGGATGACGGGCCAGGAGTAGGGGTGAGACGGAGGGTACAACGCCGCCAATATGGTCTCGTCGGCTCGCCCGTAAGGTACATTGTCCACCCGCTGCCGGCGCTCATTCTTCACGACATCGCGCTGCAGATTCAACTTGGCCAGGTCCATGGTCGGCAGGAGAAAACCCATCCGGTCGGCGTCGAGCCATAGTGCAAGCGCCAGAGCGTTGGAGGGCAGATTCTCGTAGTAGTTAGTTCGGTCTTCGTTGGTCGATCCGTTGTTATCGGCCCCGGCTGCTTCAAGCATTTGGTCAAATGCCCCGACCGGCACGTTCTGCGAGCCCATGAACATGATGTGCTCGAACAGGTGCGCAAATCCGGTGCGGCCTATTTGCTCGTCGCCCGACCCTACGTGATACCACGTATCTACAGAAACGATGGGCGTCGAATGATCCTCATGAAGGATTACCTCGAGGCCATTTGGGAGCCTGTATTTCTCAAACTGGATTCTGGGCGTCGCCTGGGCGCTGAGCGAAGCAGCCGTCAGGGCACTTCCCATTAAGTAGCATACGGCGACTAAAAGCTGGGTTTTTTTCACAACTTCCTCTCGAAAAAGAAGGCAAGCGGTGCTTTGAGCGATTCGCTGAAAATATACTTCCAGCGCTCTTCCCGGTTCGGCGAGATGGGACTGGTCTGGGTCGGAGACGTGTATGGCGTAAAGCCAAAACGTCTTGCCAGAATCCGGAGCCTGAGCATATGGAACGGATCGCTGACGAGAAGAGCGCTTTGAAGTCCGCGTACCTCGAGCATACCCGCGACGGCTCTCATTGATTCGCTGGTCGTCCGGCCTTCGCTTTCCACGAGAATGGCGCTGTCGGGAACTCCATGCTTCTTCGCATAGGTCCTTCCAACGGCTGCTTCACTGGTGGTGTCGCCCGAGCCAGTTCCCCCCGTCAGTATCAGGAGTGAGGCGAGGTGACGATTCCAGAGCTCCAGGGCATGATCGAGCCGGGCCCGAAGAACGGGAGAGGGTTTACCCGCATATTGGGCTGCACCGAGCACGACTATCGCCTGGGCAGGCCGCGCTTCGTCACGAGAGCTCCAGATGAGTACCGCTGAGGCGGAGATGATCCAGAGCGCAAATGCAGCCACCGCTACAACGGTCAGCATTCGGCGAAGGGCATTTACGACCTGCTTTGCTTTCTGCTTTGCCTTGGCTGCAGCACGCTTCATCAGAGGAAACTACGCTAGAAAGCATGTCGGGTGTGAGGCTCTGGACACTCCACCGAATATCCGATTGCCGTGAGCATCGCCTTGAATTCGTCCTGGACCGCAGCTTCACCGTGTACCAGCCAGATTGCGCCGAGGCGTGGAGACTTGTCTCGTACTCGGCCGAGCCAGGTCGTCATCTCGGTTCTGTCGGCGTGCGCGCTGTATCCATCGATTACCTCCACGCGCGCGTGGAGGGCCACATCCTCTCCGAAGATCTGGAGAACAGGCTGTCGTTCGACCACGCGGCGTCCAAGTGTGTGCTCCGCTTGAAAGCCCACCACGAGAATGGTGTTGCGGGAGTCGCTCGCACCCTGTGCCAGGTGATGCAGAATCCGGCCGTTCTCCATCATCCCCGCAGCGGCGATGATCACCATTGGGCCATGCGCGCGCGATAGAGCCTTCGATTCTTCCACATCACGGGTGTAGTGGAGAAGGTCGAAGCGAAACAGATCCTTTGCCTTCTGGACCATTTCCTCCGATCGGTCAAAGCTCTCCGGGTGCATCTCGAAAACAGTCGTCACATCAATCGCCAATGGGCTGTCGACATAGATGGGTATGGACGGAATCGCACCTTCCTTGGCAAGCGAGTGCAGGGCGTAGATCACCTCCTGCGTCCTTCCGACCGCAAACGCCGGGATCAGAACACGCCCGCCACGTGCAGCAGTTTCCCGAACCACCTGCGCCAGCTTGGCACGCGCTCCTTCCACCGACTCGTGATCGCGATTCCCGTAAGTCGACTCCATTATGAGCGCATCTGCGCCTTCGGGCGGAACTGGCTCCCGGATTATGGCGAGGCCGCTACGCCCGATGTCACCTGAAAACGCCAGTCGTTTGGTCTTTCCTCCTTCCGTGCAGTCAAGGAGGATAGCGGCTGAGCCGAGTATGTGTCCCGCATCGATGTAACTGGCCTGTATTCCCGGGACGACATCGAACGGCCTGTTGTAAGGGACGCCAACCATGAGATCCATCGTTCGTACGGCGTGACGCATTCCGTAGAGCGGCTCGATGAATTCTTTCCTCCTTTTCGCCAGGAACTCGGCGTCCTTCTCCTGGATGTGAGCTGAGTCGGCGAGCATTACAGCGCAGAGGTCCCGCGTTGCCGCGGTTGCCCAGATCGTTTTGGAGTAACCTTCGGCTATCAGATACGGAAGTCGGCCCGAGTGATCGATGTGCGCGTGGGAGAGCACCACGGCATCGAGATCCTTGATTGGCAGCGGGAGTGTACGATTCTTCTCGGCGGATTCATGACGTCTTCCCTGAAACATCCCGCAGTCGAGCGCGATCGTATATCCGTTGACGTGGAGGAGATGGCAGGACCCGGTGACCTCGCGTGCGGCACCGACGAAGGTTATCTCCAAACGGCTAGCCTTCTGCTACGGCATCACGCTGAAACAGGATGGTGAGGCGCTGTTCATCCTGCGACATCAGTGCTGGCTCCCATCCGCCTCTGCTCCGCTCGTTCAGAAGATCAGTGAGCGTGTCCTCGTCCTCGCGCGTGTGCCGCGTCAGCTTGACCACAACAGCCTGGTATTCTTTCATCGGGAGTTAGAGATTATGAGCCGGTTAGCGTCCATTGTGCCGATGCTGGAATCCTGGGGCTAGAATGATCGAGCGCGTCAAGGAATTCCCCTCTCTGATTATTATCCGGCATCCTCTCGTTCAGCACAAGCTAACGATTCTCCGCGATCAGAAGACCGAGACGAAGCACTTCAAGGAGCTCGTCGACGAGATCGCAATGCTCATGGCTTACGAGGCAACCAGTGAGCTCCCGCTTGAGCCGAGAGATGTAGATACTCCCCTCGAGCAGACATCGGGCTGGCATATCACCGGGAAGAAGCTGACCCTCGTCCCCATTCTGCGCGCTGGTCTCGGAATGGTGGAGGGAATTCTCCGCCTTGTTCCATCGGCCCGGGTCGGGCACATTGGATTATACCGGGATCACGACACCCTTCAGCCAGTCGACTATTATTTCAAGGTCCCGGGAGACACGGCTGAGCGTGATTTTTTTCTCCTGGATCCGATGCTCGCCACAGGAGGAAGTGCATCTGCCGCCGTCGCATCACTCAAGAGGGCGGGGGCGACCCGGATTCGTTTTCTGTGCCTGGTGGCCGCACCTGAAGGAGTACGCCATTTGAGTGAGGCACATCCTGATGTCCAGATCTACTGCGCGGCTCTGGATCGGGGACTCAACAGTCAGGGCTACATTCTGCCCGGTCTCGGTGATGCCGGCGACAGGCTGTTCGGAACGAGGTGATTTCTAGCCGAACCACTCTCGAGGATTGAGCCTTTGCTGGTCGGCCGCGTCGACAACCCACTGCTGGCTCTCCGGATCCGTTACTTCCCCGGCTACCGAGTCGAACCAGCATTCGGCTTTTCTAATATCGCCGATTCGCCTCCATAGCTCTCCCACCAGGTACGTTAGGATCGCTCGCTCTTCCTGCGGAACGCCATCATAGGCCTTTAGCGCTTCCTCGAATATCCCCACGGCGTGACGCCGGAAGTACCTCTCTGCTTCGACATCTCCTTCATCGACGCAGCACCAAGCAGCGCGGAGAAGCAGATCTGCGATGTGCCGGGGATCCAGTCCCTGCCACTGCGCGACTTTAGCAGCAGCTTCGTACTTCTCTGAGCCGCATACCAGCGACGAACGGCTCGGAGCAAGCTCCTTGAGCACCTGCTGTTTAAGCACCGGGCTCACATCCGCGGCGCCCGTGAAGTCAGCTTCTCCACCGGAGAAGCCGCACTCGCCACACATATGGATGAGATAAGCGAGTGGCTGAGTTCCGGCTGCCCGTTCGTGGAAATCTGTCCGTTTCCCGCCGAATGCATTCGTCGAGACTACACTCTGGGACTTGAACTCGTTATCACACACGGGACAACGAAGCTCGATCTGACGCAGCGTTGTCATGGCGACTCCTCCTCTCTGCTCTCTGAACCTCTCAAAAGAGAGAAGGAATATCTGTGCCATGATTTTCATTTTTCTTTTGGAGAGATCGGTCTTGTTGAGACTTTGGGGAGTTTGTATCTTCTCGCATCGCAAAAACCGCGACAGGCTCCCCACCCCGCGACCTGGTCGTTGATGCTCATCAACCTACTGCCTGACTTTTTTGCAGTTCACAACAGTACAGACCGTGTCGCCGCCTATCTCCGCTACTTCGAAAATCACCGCCGTTTTTTAGAGGCCTACTGGCACAACTACGTGCTGGATCCAGCGGGACCGCATTTTCTGGAAGTCGTTCGCTCTGCCGCACTTGCGAGTCGTGTGGATCTCCGCACGATGCTGGAGAGAATCGATGTGGTGTCTCTCGCCAGAAATACAGAAGAGCAGTGTAGAGCCCTCCTGGGTGTCGATACCGACATCGATGTCGTGCTCATGGTGGGTGTGGGTGCTGCCAATGCCGGTGAGCTCGTAGTCGACGGAAAGGGCGTCGCCTTCGTCTGCCTCGAGCATTTTACCAGTGTCACAAATCCCGAGACCCAGGGGTTGGGACTCGATCCGGAGCTGATTCCACTCTGGCTGGCTCACGAGATCGCGCATACGGTTCGCTACACCTCTCCTACCAGCCGGAGCGAGCTGAGACAGCTGATCGATGATGCGGGCGGCTACTACTCCTACTGGGAAACCGGAAGGCGTGCTTCGCTCCGCGAGCTCATGATCAATGAAGGCCTTTCCACGCATGCCTCGAGGGCAATCAGTCCCGGACACGCGGCCTGGGAGTACTACGGGTATACCAGACGCGAGTATGCCAGCGTTCGAGAGCTGGAGCCATTGATGACCCGAGCCCTTAACGCTGATCTCGATCGCGCCGGGCTCGGCTTGCGGCTTCGCTACCTCTCCGGTGGGATGAGTGACGACGCCCGAACGGTTGATCGGCACATCTTCCCGGAGAGAAGCGGCTACTTTCTCGGCGCCAGGATGGTCGAGTCGGCAATAAACGCTCGCGGACTTTCCTGGGCCATTCGCGCAAGCGCAAGCGAGATCACTTCAATCGCTAGCTCCGCCGCTGCTTCCGCCTAGAGCTATTTCCCCACACAAAAAGAGCTGAATACCCGGTCGAAGACATCCTCGACTTCGACCGTTCCGATCAGCTCCTCCAGCGTCGAGACCGCAGTACGCAGGTGGACCGACGCAATGGTGGCCGGGAGGTTTTCTTCGCGCCATGCTCGGCGGAATTGCTCTATTTCGGAGCAGGCCACAGTAAGAGCGTGGCGATGCCTGGCTCTCGTGAGGACTGGTAGATCGGGACCGATTTCGCCGTGTTTTTCGCGTAACACTTCGTCAATTGCATCCAGCAACTCCTGAAGGCCAAATCCTGTTTCAGCGCTAACGGCAATGTTTGGCTGGCCTCCCGTTAATTTGTCTCTTTCTGCCACTAAATCAGTTTTTGTGTGGACCGCCAAGATCGGTGCGCTCGAGTTCCGGGCTATCAGGTTGACGGTTTCCTCCAGGCTTTTCAGGGTCTCGGCACAGGCGAGAATCACATGCGCATCGGCGAGATAGCGCTCGCTGACTTCAATCCCGAGTTTCTCGATTCGGTCATCCGTTTCTCGAAGCCCGGCAGTGTCGACGAGTCGTAGTGGCCATTTTCCACTATCGATCACCGCTTCGAGCGCGTCACGCGTCGTACCGGGGATTTCCGTCACAATCGCCCTGGATCTTCCAAGCAGCGCGTTGAAGAGTGAGGACTTGCCGGCATTCGGCGGACCTGCGATCACGACAACAGCACCTTCCCGAATGAGCTCGCCAGCCGGAGCTGTAGCGAGGAGGGCTCTAAGTGATTCTACGATTTCTGTCGCCGCTTTCTCTACTTTTCCCCTCGGAATGGGCCCGTCATCCTCCTCGGGAAAGTCGATGTCATAGACAATCAACGCCTCGAGATCGATGAGGCCGTCCCTCAGTAGCAGCAATCGACGGGACAGTCCTCCATCGAGCTGCCCGAGTGCGGTACGCTGCATCGTTTGCGAACTAGCGTCGATGAGATCGCCAATGGCTTCGGCCTGGATGATATCCAGCTTGCCATTGAGCACCGCTCTTCGCGTGAATTCGCCGGGTAACGCCTGCCGGGCACCGGAAGAGATGAGTGCGGCGACCACAGAGCTTGGAACCAGGTATCCGCCGTGCGTCGAGAGCTCGACCGTATCGTCGCCGGTGAAGGAATTGGGAGCGGGAAAAAGGGTTACGAGCGCCTGATCCAGAACTGCCTCACCCTCGTAAACACCGCAAAGCTGTGTAACACGTGGCTCAGATGGCGAAGGACGTAGGTGTTTCCGTGCAATCGCAAAGGCGTCGGGACCGCTCAGTCTGATCACGGCCAGCGCGCCGCGACCGCTTGGGGTTGCAACAGCGACAATTGTGTCCTCGAGCTGCGCAACACTCCTGGCTGCAGTCGTCACGAGCTCGCTGTTGGCAGGACGAATGTCGTCCCTGGCTCCAGAATTTTTACGGCGGGATGCAACGGATGAGTCTGGAGGGTTGCTCTAAGCCGATCGATCGCATCGAACGCGGTCGACGTAACATGATCGAACGTTCCCCAATGGTACGGGATGAAATATCTAGCCTTGAGTCTTTCGAACAGAGCCAGAGCATCAGTGCTGGTTAGATGCCCTTTGCGAAAACCCGGCTTCCACCACGGCGCGTGTCCGATGGGAAGAAGTGCCAAGTCGAGACTCCGCCCGGTGGAAACCAGATGATTGTCCACCAGGTGTGTAGTGTCGGGGGTTAGTGCCGTATCGCCCGCAAAGAAAACGGAGCTCTCATTAGTTTCGATGAGATACATATTAGCCGCGTTTCTCCAGCGGTCTACTCCGTATCGGCTACCCTTGTGCGTTGCCGACGCTGCGCGAATCCTGACCTCATCCATATCGACCACATCCCCTGGCCCGATGGGGACCGCATGCCGGTAGCCCTGTCTCATCAGCCATTTCGCGATTGCCGGCGGGGCGAACAGCGGGATATCAGTCGGGAGTGCGTCCAGAGAATCGAAGGATAGATGATCGGCGTGAGCATGCGTCAGTAGTATCGCATCGAGTTTGGGCAACGCTTCGAGTGCTATCCCGGGAGCGCTGACACGAGGCAGGAATTTCCCCAGGGCCGGATCAAAGTTCGGATCCGTAAGCAGTCGCTTCCCGCCAATCTCAATTAGTAGCGTTGCGTGACCAATATATGTGACACGCAGCATCGCTTCCTCCCCTTACCCTGCCGGATGTGCTCTTGCCCGCTCGCGCGCCAGCATCCACTGCTGTGGAAGCGCGGCGATGTTTTGCGCTGTGTAGTAGAGGTTGAGGCCCGAAGCCATGTTCAAGAGCACTACCGTCATCATCACGGGAAACATGTACCCCATCATCTTCGCCTGAGGGTTGGGAGGAGCATTACGCATTCCAATCCAGGACAGCAGGTACATGGAGGCACCCATCAGCAGGGGCAGGATGTAGTACGGATCCTTTATCGAGATGTCGTGCAGCCACATGAACGGCACGCCCCGGAATTCGATCGTATTCTGGAAAACGAAAAACAGCGCGAAGAGAATAGGCATGGGAAGCAGCGCCGGAAGACATCCCGTCAGTCCGGCGAAAGGACTCACCCCTGCATCATGATAGACCTTCATAATCGCTTCACGCTGTTGCACCGGATCTTTGTACTTTTTCTGAGCGGCTGCCAGTTTCGGCTGAAGCTCCTGCATTTTCAGACTCGAGCGCATGGTGCTCTGATTAAGCGGCCAGAGAGCCAGCCGAACGAGAACCCCGAGAATTACCAGTACCCATCCGTAACTGAGGTTGAGCCGGTTATGCATCCAGAGCAGACCCTGGATCACCTTTGAAGCAATTGGATGGACAACGCTCTGTAGGAAGCGCCACCCATAAGGATTCACGTGATCAAAGTCGCGGCCCATTCGCAGGAGCCGCTGCGATTCCTGCGGCCCTGCGTAGATATCAAATGAGAAGGCGCTGTTCCGAATTGCCTGTACGACGCTCGCCGAAGCTGTTGTGGCGATTTTCGAAGTCCGCGGTCCACCTGTCAGTGCGACCTCACTGAACGGCGTCCCATTAAGTGGCGCGAGAATCCCGAATACAAAATATTTGTTCTTGATTGCTACCCAGTTGAGTGGACCAGCCTCAAGCGTTTTCTCTCCAGGGTCGAGTCCACCGAATAGCACACTCCGCGCATGGTCGCGTTGCGGTTTGAAGCTATAAGCCAGAGTCCGATGGTCTCCTACGGTGTCGGCCTCAGTTGGTTGCAATGTTCTTGGGAGCTCTGTAAGCAGATACGCTTGCCCCTGTACTCCTTCCACATGTCCGTCGACGTGAATTACGTAGCTCGAAGACGTGTCCTTGGGAATCGAATACGCAATCGAGACCGGTAGGCTCTTCACCGAGGCGGTATAGGTGAGAATTTCATCCCCTCTCGCCGTTCTCGCTCGCGACAGCGAGAACGGCAACTGCGATAGATCAACCGTATCGGTCGGTGTAACCAGTCTGTACCCGAGAAGAGGGCCGGCAACAGCCAGGTCGACCTGGCCGCCGGAAGGCGATCGGCTCTTGTAGTCACGCATTACAACCGATACCGGTGCTGCACCAATGTTACTGAATTTGTAAATCGCCTTCGGCGTGCTGACCGTTGTGGCCTCTGCGGTTGCAGAGCCTGCTGCGGCAACAGCATTGGAAGCCGGAGTGCCTGCACGAGGTTGTGAAGGAATCGTGACTGGTGCCTGCGTCACCGATGGTGCCGTCGATGACGCTGCTCCCCTCAGCGCGGAGCTGGAGTCTGTTGTCGGCGCACTCCGGATTGCCGGCTTTGGCGGCGGAAATATCAGCTGCGAAACAGCTATGGCTACAAGCGAAAGAAACAGAGCTAAGAAAAAGCGCTTATCCATTCAGGGAACCGGGTCGTAACCGCCCGGCCGAAAGGGATGACAGCGGAGGATCCGGCTGATCGTGAGCCGCCCTCCTTTGACCACCCCGTAGCGATCGAAGGCTTCGAGCGCATAGGCCGAGCACGTTGGATAGTAGCGGCAGCTAGCCGGAAACAGTGGCGATATCACCAGCTGATAGCCGCGAATCAGAAGCATAAATACCGTCCGCATAGCTTAATGCGACGTCATTCCCGCAGCCCACTCGGCGATTGCATCGACTTCCATTGCAAGTTGGTCGAAGCTCGCACTATATGCTTCAGGTTTTGCACGAAGCAGGACATCGATGCTTCCAGCAATTGGCAGTATCCTCGTCCTCGCCAGTTCACGTAGCTGCCGTTTGGTACGGTTCCGGTCTACGATATTTCGTCGGTATTTCGGAACGACAACACCAACGCGCGGGTGAAGCAAAAGGGAAGCAGATGCGCGAGCTTCTAGACGCTCGGTTTGCATCCGCTTCCCTGTACGTCTTACCAACTCCAGATCGGCCTCTCTCGTCAGCCGGAAGCTGCGAGGAAAGCCGAAAGACTTACGCGCCAGCGTATTTGGTCGGTAACTGGACGGTGAGCCGTTTGCGTCCTTTCTTACGGCGGCGGCTAAGAACTTCACGTCCCCATTTAGTAGCCATACGCAACCTGAAGCCGTGTGTGCGGATGCGGCGTTTGTTGCGGGGACGGTAGGTGGGCTTGCCCATTATGATGCTCCG
>Ga0184605_10000042_pt1 | contig 33840 bp, 28 predicted proteins | sample PLM0_30_coex_FD_132995 | JGI IMG/M metagenome (GOLD analysis project Ga0184605, IMG submission 132995) | Groundwater sediment microbial communities from an aquifer in East River, Colorado, USA - PLM0_30_coex | ecosystem: Environmental > Terrestrial > Soil > Riparian zone | place: USA: East... | reverse complement strand
CCAGGGTGCCGGACGCGAGAGCGGCGGTGTACTGAGCGTGTCGTCATCGAACGCCGCGCCGGGCGGAACGTCGTGATGCGTGGTGCGTGCTTTCTCCGTTGCTTCGATGGTTTCGCGCCGCGGTCGAAAGATCGACAATCGCTCAAAAGTTTTTACCGAGACGATTGCGACCGTGGCCGCGCACAAAGTTGCGAGCAGCGCGGTGCCGACAATTGCAGTTGGCCTTGTCGATCCGGATGCGGCGAGGATCGCGATCGCGGTCGTTGGAATCAATTGCACCGAGCTCGTGTTGATCGCCAGAAAAGTGCACATGGCGTTCGTCGCGACGCCGGGCCGGGGATTAAGCGTTTCAAGATCGCGCATCGCGCGCAAGCCGAGCGGCGTGGCGGCATTGCCCAGGCCGAGCATGTTTGCCGCCATGTTCATCAGCATCGATCCCATCGCCGGATGCTCCACCGGCACATCGGGAAAAAGTCTTGTCATCAACGGCCGCAGCGCGCGCGCGATCCGCTGGACCAATCCAGCGCGCTCTGCCAATCGCATCACGCCGAGCCACAACGCCATGATTCCGATCAACGCGAGCGCAATCGTGACTGCCGTCTTCGCGCCATCGAGCGCGCCCGTAGTTACATCTGCGAAGCGATCGTTCCAGCCGCCAATCGCGACCGCGAGCAAAACCAGCGCGAGCCAAATGTAATTCAGCACGCGTCATGTTCTAGCCGCGGTCGTTGACCGCGGAAAGTGAATTGTCAAGAGTGGCTGCGAGTTGTAAAACCGACTTGCTCTCTAACCCTTCTACAAAAAATTGCACATGAACGAATCCATTACTCAAATCAAGGATACAACGGGGAATCCGGCGCCGCTGGGGCTGCTCGGCTTCGGCATGACGACCGTGTTGCTCAATCTGCACAACGCGGGCTTCTATGAACTCAACAGCATGGTGCTGGCGATGGGCATTTGCTATGGCGGCACCGCGCAAATCATCGCCGGCATCATGGAATGGAGGAAAAGCAATACCTTCGCCGCCACCGCTTTCATTTCCTACGGCTTCTTCTGGCTGTCACTGGTGACGCTGATTGTGCTGACGAAATTGGGATGGGGCGCGCCGTCCGACGAGACGGCGATGGCTGCATATCTCGCAATCTGGGGATTGTTCACTGCCGTCATGTTCGTCGGCACGTTGCGGCTCAACCGCGCGTTGCAAGTGGTTTTCGGTTCGCTAGCGATTCTTTTCTTTCTACTTGCCATCGGCGATTTCACCGGCGCGAGTGCGGGCTTCAAACATGCCACCGGCTACGAAGGAATCGTCTGCGGCTTCTCCGCGATTTACACGGGACTCGCGCAGGTGCTTAATGAATTGTTCGGCAAAATTGTGCTGCCGCTCGGTCCCGTGAAGAAGTAATCCCGCTCAGCTTCCGATCTTATTGCGCGGTCGATCTTTCCTTCAAAGACAGGTAGGTAGGGGCGATTGGTAGTGCATCATTTTGTCAAAATGATGCATTACCGGGGCGATTGACCTCAATCGTCCGCGGGCGGTTCGGTGAACCGCCCTATCTTTCTTTTAGAAGTGTGGCCGCGAGCTGCAAAGCGGATTCACCTTTGCCGCCGAGCATGCGCGCGATTTCTTCGCGGCGCGCTTTCGCCGTCACTTCTTGCAAGTTTGAAAACGTGCGGCCGCGCACGACTTCTTTCGTTACGACGAAGTGTGATGAGGCGAAGGCAGCAACCGGCGCCAGGTGTGTGATGCAAATGAGCTGATGATCGCGGCCCAATCCTTGCATTTTCGCGCCAACCGCGTGGGCGATCTCGCCGCCGACGTTCGTGTCGATCTCGTCGAAAACGAGCAATGGAATCTCGTCATGTGTGGCCAGCGCAGATTTGATTGCCAGCATGAGACGAGAGATTTCACCGCTCGAGGCGATGGTGCGCAACGGTTTCAACGGTTCGCCCGGATTGGGCGAGAAAAGTAATTCCACCGAATCGAATCCGTTTGGCCGCGGCTCGTCCAGAGCGGTGAGCTTCGCTTCAAACTCGGATTGACGAAAACCGAGATCGCGAAGGTTGCGCCGGATGTTTTCGGAAAGTTTGGGCACGGTCTTTACTCGCAGTTTGCGTAGTCCTTCGCCCGCGCGATTCAGGTTGGTGCGCGCGATTTCGATCTCACCGGTCAACCGCTCCAGTTCCGCGCCGCGTCCCTCGATTTTGCGCATGCGCTCAGCCGCGCGTTCCCCAAATGCAATCACTTCCGCAATGGAGCCGCCGTATTTGCGCTTCAAAGTTTCGAAGAGTGAAACGCGCTGCTCCAGCGCGGAAAGCTGGGCCGGATCGAGATCGAGCTTCTCCGCGTAACTGGAAAGCGAACGCGCGATTTCAGATAGCTCGACCACGCTGGCGGCGTGGGCCGAAGAGAATTGGGCGATGGAATTGTCGATCTTTTCAAGTTCGCGCAGTAAGCGCTGCGTTTCAGCGAGTTGAGAGAGAACGGAATCGTCGGCTTCAGACAGCCGGCTCGCGACGGCGGAGGCGAGCTCAATTAGCCGCTTGCTGTTGCTGGCCAATTTGTAGCGCGCTTCGATTTCTTCCTCTTCGCCCGCGACCAGATTGGCTGCGCTGATTTCGCTGATTTGGTGGCGGAGCAAATCGAGCTCTTGTTCGCGCGCCGTCTCGGCAGTGTCGAGCGCCACGTGCTCGGCGAGCAGCGTCTGCAATTGCCGGTAATGCTTTCGATATTCGTCGAGCTGCTCCTGGGCGCGCGCGAAGGAATCGAGCAAGCTCAATTGTTTCTCGGGTGAGAGCAACGATTGGTGATCGTGCGGGCCATGAAGATCGACCAGTTCATCTCCAAGATTTTTTAAGATCGACAAAGTGGTCGGCGAGCCATTGATGAATTGACGATTGTTGCCGCTTATTGAAAGTGTGCGTTTGACAATCAGATCGCTTTCGCAAGGCTCGACCCCGGCTTCGACGAGCTGCGGATTTAATCGTTGCAAATCATCGCCGGAAAAAATTGCTTCCACGCTGCATACTTCCGCTCCCGTGCGGATGAGCGACTTGTCCGCGCGCTCGCCGAGCAAGAGTTGCAGCGCGCCGATGATGATCGATTTGCCCGCGCCCGTTTCTCCCGTGACGGCGATAAAGCCGGACGCCATCTGCCACTCGAGATCTTCCACGAGGGCGAGGTTTTTTATTCGCAGCAAAGCAAGGACGGCGGGCATTGCGGAAAGTTGAGAGTTGTTAGTTAAGAGTTGAGAGTTCCGGCTTTCCAAGCTTGCCAACTCAGCTCTCAACCCTCAACTCTCAACTCTGCCTCGCCGCGCTCGCGTCCTGGTTGTCGTTGATCACCGCCGTCGCGGCCGAGCAGCCCCTCGCTGCAGCGACAATCGTTCTTTACAACAAAGCCGCCCCCGATTCGGTCGCGCTCGCGAAATTCTACGCTCAACAACGCGGGATCGCGCGCAATCATCTTGTTGGCCTCGCCTGTTCCACTGAAGAAGAAATCAGCCGCGACGAGTACGACACGACCATCGCCAATCCGCTCCGTGAGATTTTCAAGACACGGCACTGGTGGACGCTGCGCGAAACGCCTGATCAGAAAGAGTCCGTGACGGCGAGTTCGATCCATTTCGTCGCACTCATCAAAGGGATTCCGCTGAAAATTCGCTCAACCGTCGACTACCCCGGGGACACGCCAGGGCCAGGTCCGATGAGAAATCGCAACGAGGCCTCAGTTGATTCCGAGCTGACGGTGCTCGCCTTTATGTTGCATCAGATTTCGGGTGAGACGCCGAATCCGTACTTTCAAAGTTTCCGCGCCATTGGCGATTTCGAGAATGCAACGATGCTGCTCGTTTGCCGGCTCGACGCGCCGGCTGCCGAAACGGTGCGCCGTATGATTGTCGATGCGATAGCAACGGAGAAGAAAGGACTTTGGGGCCGCGCATATGTCGATGGCGCGCATAATACTTCCGGCGGAATGGAAGTTGGCGACCAATGGCTTGCCGAAATTACCGGGCAACTTCACAAAGTTGGGATTCCAGTCGTTTACGATGATACGCCAGCGATTTTTCCCGACGGCTATCCGATGACCGATTGTGCGCTCTATTACGGTTGGTATGCCGAGACGGCGGCGGGTCCGTTCACCCAACCGGATTTTCGCTTTCTCCCTGGGGCGATCGCGGTTCATATCCACTCCTTTAGCGCGAACACGTTGCGTGATGCGAAAGCGAACTGGGTCGCTCCGCTGGTTACCAAAGGCGCAGCCGCCAGCCTGGGCAATGTCTATGAACCGTTCCTCCAACTCACTTCGCACCTCGACATTTTCAATGATCGGTTGCTGCACGGCTTCACCTTTGCGGAGAGCGCCTACATGTCGATCCGAGTGCTCTCCTGGATGTCCGTGATGGTGGGCGATCCGCTTTATCGGCCTTACGGGTCGTGGTTGCAAATCGATGCGCCGCGTGATTCCGCAAAAAGCGGGACGGACTGGAAGATGTATCACGAATTCGCGGTGAAAAACGTCACGCGTCCGGTTTCTGAATTTCGCACTTTGGCCCGGCAAGCCGCCTCGCGCTCGCGCAACTGCCCGATGATCGAAGATCTCGGACTGATGGAGGCGCGCAATGGAAATTTTTCCGCGGCCACGAGCTATTTCCAGCAGGCACGAACCTGCTATGCAAAGCGTGATGATCTTCTGCGCGTGGTGCTGGAAGAAGCGGATGCATGGATCAAACAGAACAAACCGAAGCGCGCGCTTGGACTCGTGCGCAGCACTCTACGAGTCGTGCCCGATGCTCCGGCCGCGGCGCTGCTCAGAAAAATCGAACAAGACTTAACCGCGCCAGCGGCCGGTTCACCGGCTAAACCGTAGCTGTAGCCGTCGCCCTGCGGGCGACGCGATGCGCGCGCGCGTGGTTTCATGCGTCAGCCCCGCGCTTCACAGGGAAGCGGCTACAGCGAATTGGTGGCCTAACGGATAATTCCGCGCTCGCTTTGCTCGATGAACTCGATGATCTCCGTGATTTCTTCATTCTGAGGCAAGTCCTTGCGGGCCGCTTCCATGGCCTGGCGCGTATTGTATTTCGAACGATAGATCAGGCGAAACGCTTCCTTGATCCACTTCACGCTCTCCGGCGTGAAACCTTTGCGTTCCAGGCCGACGAGGTTAACGCCGCGGATTTCCGCCGGGTTGCCATCGGCGATCATGAATGGCGGAACGTCCTGCACAATTTTTGAGCACCCGCCTGTGATCGCGAAGCGGCCAATCCGGCAAAACTGATGCACAGCCGTGAGTCCGCCCATCACCGCATGATTGCCTACTTGCACATGACCCGCCAACGTCCCGTTGTTCGAGAACACAACTTCGTCGCCCACCGTGCAATCGTGTCCAATGTGACTATAAGCGAGAAAATTTCCACGGCTGCCGACGCGCGTTTTTCCCTCACTGGTCGTGCTGCGATTGATGGTGACGAATTCCCGAAACGTATTGTCATCGCCGACTTCCAGATAAGTCGGCTCACGCTGATATTTTAGGTCCTGCGTTTGCTGGCCAATCGAGCAGTAGGCATAAAATTTGTTCCGCGCGCCGACCCGCATCGGGCCGCACAGCGTGACGTGATGTTGCAGCCAGCAGTTCTCCCCGAGCGCCACTTCCGCCGCGATCACGCAATACGGCCCGATGATTGTGCCGGCTCCGATCTTGGCGCCTGGATCCACAATCGCGCTCGGATGAATCTGCACGTCGCTCATTTATCGAGGAACGTGAACATCAACTCGCCTTCCGAGACCACGGCATCGTTTACCACGCAATGACACTTGGCTCTCGCCAGGCGATTGCCGCGCGCTTTCGTCAGCTCGGCGTGAATGAAGATCGTGTCGCCGGGAAAAACCGGTTTACGAAACTTTACCTCATCCGCGCTCATGAAATAACCGACGCGACTCGAGGTTTTCGCCAGCTTGAACAACAAAATGCTCGCCACTTGTGCCATCGCTTCCACTTGCATCACTCCCGGCATCACCGGATGCCCCGGAAAATGTCCCTGAAAAAACGGCTCGTTGATGCTCACTGTTTTAATGCCGATGCATTTTGTTTCGCCCTGGAAACCGACGATCCGGTCCACCATCAGGAACGGATAACGATGCGGCAAAATTTGCATCACCTCGTCCGTATCGAATCCGCCTTCACCGGGCGGGAGCGCGCGCGGAACGGATATCGCATCGCGTCGCGTTTGTTCGCGCGCCACCGCCCGGGCCAGCTCCGCGTTCGCGCCGTGACCGGGCTTGATCGCGATGACATGGCCGCGAATGCGATGACCGACAAGCGCGAGATCGCCAATGATGTCGAGGATCTTGTGCCTAACGAACTCATCTGCGAAACGCAACGGCTCCTTGCTTAAGACCGCGTCGCCCCGGACAACAATCGCGTTCTCCAGACTGCCGCCCTTGATCAAATTTTTGTCCATGAGTGATTGGACCTCTTCGTAATAAACGAACGTGCGCGCCGGCGCGATCTCGCGTTCAAAAATTGCCGGCGTTACTTCCATCGACAAAAACTGCGTGAAGCGATTGTTCGGCCCGGCTTGCGTGCAGGAGATGCGAAACGTTTCGTCGCGCAGCAAAACAAGCAGTGCACCTGTTTTCGCTTCCACGTGCATCGATTCGCCGACGTGGAAAAATTTTCGCGGCGCTTCCTGCGCAGCCACGCCGGCGCGCTTGATCACATCGACATATGGTTGCGCGCTGCCGTCGCCGATGGGCGGCTCGTTTGCGTCCATCTCCACGATCGCGTTGTCCACGCCCATCGCGAAAAGCGCGGCTAGCACGTGCTCGACCGTGTGCACCCGCACCGAGCCTTCGCCGATGGTCGTCGCGCGCTCGACCGTTTTGAGATTGTCGATCTTCGCGTCAATCGTCGGCTCGTCCTGCAAATCTTTGCGCTTGAATTTGATCCCATGATCGACCGGCGCGGGATGCAACTTGAGCGAAACTTTTTCTCCCGTGTGCAACGACGTGCCGCTAAACCCGGCGGCTTTTCCAAGAGTATGTTGAAATTCGGGCGTGGAAGACATCCTGCGCTAACTAACAAAGATATGACGTGATGACTAGTGCCGCTTGCGTCTGTAGACGTTCGCCCCGGCGAGCGCGACGCTGATTTGCCATGGCATCATGCGCATCACGTCGCGCAGAGCGCGACGGCTACAGCAAGGCGCGCCGTTCATTTCAATTCAATCTCGCCACAATCGAACGCCATTATCTTGTCGATGTTCGATACGCGAACCTGCTCGACCACCGTGCCATTGGAAGCCCAGACATCGACAGATTTCTCCCCGCTCTTCAGGATGGATGCGCGCACCAACTGCGGCGCTTCGATGACGGTAAAGAGGGGTAAGTCATCCATCGTCTTGAGGAAGATCTTCTCTTCATCAAAGCCGACGGTAAGATCGACAACGAGACGCGCGTCTTTCGCCAACGGATTTGAGACGAGCTTCACCTGAACGTGATCTGTCGCGTTCGAATCAGGCGAAAAATCCGCCGCGGGTCCCTTGTCCTCTACTTTCAAACGACCAACCAAATAACCCCGCGCATGATATTTCCCGGCCGGCAAATCTTGTTCGTTATTATTCCTCCCATCCCACTTCGCGACGAGCGCGTCCGCGCCAACGGTGAATTCGTCCGGCTCGGCTTCCTGTACCAGCACGCGCACCAGCTTTCCATTCGCGTCATAAACGCCGAGACTGATCGTGCCTTCGAGCGGCGGCGGGACGAAACTGATGCGCACGGCGCGCGCGGGCGACGCGTTCACGTTTGGCGAGGGTGTCGGACTTGGTGACGGCGTCGCGCTTGGAGTTGGCGGCGCGGTGAGCGATGCTGTCGGCGTTGGTGATTCCTGCGCGGACGCGACGCAGAGGAACGCGAAGGTGATTAAAGTCGCGGCGTTGATTACTTTTCTCATTCGAGCGGAGTCGAGGAATCTCTTACTGTTTTTGTTCTCTTCTTCAAATGTAATACCGCCAGTTCACGTTCGGGAAAAGGTTGTCGCGCCATTCGCAGTCGCGCAGAAACTTTTCATCGACCTTGTTCGCCGCAAACTGATCGTGCAATCGATTGAAGCGAACAAGATGATCCATAGTTCGCTTCGTGGCGTACTCCTTTGCCGTTCCCGTTTTCATCAGGAACGCCCAATCGCTCGATTGCGCGAGTAAAAGTTCGCGCGCGAGTTGTTTGAGAACACGATCGGCGAACGGCGTTGAATCGTTCTCATGCCCACGCGAGACTTCCGTCATGCGACGCGCGGCGGCATGCAGGTGCGGATAAATCCATGAATTGCTCGGGCTCAGCCAGACTTCAAGATGGCCTTTATCGCCCCAAGTCGATGTTGCAGGTTTGATCGTTTGTTGCGTTGGATGGTCGGCGAGAAATTCGCTCGGTGTCGTGAGCCGAAAATCTTCGCTCGCCGCTTTGCGAATGAAAAGTTCGAGGAAACGCGGGCCTTCAAACCACCAATGCCCAAATAATTCCGCGTCAAATGGAACGACAACGATCGGATCGAAGTTGAGCGCGCCAAGAGTCTGAAGTTGGTGTCGCCGTTGTTCGAGAAAATGAGCGGCGTGGCCGTCAGCGGCTTTTTCCGCTGCATCGCGATCGTAGAGATCTTTTTCAACACTGCGTCCGGTGATGCGATGATATTTTACGCCGGAAAATTTCCTGGTCCCGCGCGCGACCGGTCCGAGATGGTCCATTGGAAGATCGAAACCGATATCGCGATAAAATTCCCGGTAAGCTGGATCGCCCGGATAACCTTCCTGCGCGCTCCAAACCTGCCGGCTCGAATCCCGGTCACGCGCGAAAACGGCCGGGCCTGCTGGCGTATAACACGGCGCGTAAATCGCGCGCTGCGGCCGCGGCTTTCCGTAAATCAAACCGTGCGCGTCGAGAATGAACCAACGCAGGTTGCCCTCTTGCAAAATTGATTCCAGGCCCGGCGTGTAAGCGCACTCGGGCAGCCAAAAACCAATTGGATCGACATCAAAAACACCGACATACGTATCTCGTCCGATCAAAACCTGCGCGCGCATCGCTTCGCGTGATTGCAGCGGGAGCAGAGCATGGGTCGCGGCGCAAGCGATGATTTCGAGCGCGCCGGTTTCTCGCATTTGCCGGAACGCGGCGAGCAAATCACATTTCCATTGCTCGACAAAGAGCTGCCGGCTTTCCGAAAACATTTCGAAATAGAATTCGGCGAGCTTTTGAAGTTGCGGCTGATTCCGGCTGCGCTGGATTTCGCGCGCTGCGAGATCGAGCAAAAGATCGATATGTTTCACGTAGCGCTCGCGCAACAGCTCGTCTTGCAGCATCGCGCAAAGCGTCGGTGTGATGGACATGGTGAGCTTGAACGGGACGGCGTCGCTCACCAATCGCTGCATCATGGCCAGCAGCGGAATGTAAGTTTCGGTGATCGCCTCAAAGAGCCAATCTTCCTCGAGAAAATGCTCGTGCTCCGGATGCCTAACGAACGGCAGATGCGCGTGCAGCACGACCGCGAGAAAACCAGAAGCCATTGCGGATTGCGGAGAGATTACGATTGCGCGCTTAGTCTATCCGCAATCCGCAGTCGGCGATCCGCAATCGTCAGAGCGTCCGGCAAAAATCCTGGAAGCGATCCAACCCTTTTTTGATGACGTCGATGCTCGTGGCGTAACTGAGCCGGACGGTGCGGTCGTCGCCGAAAGCAGCGCCGGGAATGACAGCGACACTTGCTTTGCTCAGCAAGCGATCTGCGAAATTCTGCGAAGTCAGTCCGAGCTGGCTCACGTTCACGAGCACATAAAATGCGCCTTGCGGCCGGATCGCGGTCACGTTTGGAATCTTCGAGATGCGATCGAACATATAATTGCGGCGCATATCGAACTCCTCGCGCATGTCGGCGAGCGGTTGTTGGTCGCCTTTCAAGGCAGCGAGCGCGCCATATTGGGAAAAGGAGGAAGGATTCGACGTGCTATGGCTTTGAATCGAATCCACCGCCTTCGCCACCGCTTCCGGCGCAGCCAGATAACCAAGACGCCAGCCGGTCATTGCGTACGATTTGCTGAAACCGTTGACCGTGATGGTGAGATCGTACGCCTCCTTGGAAAGCGACGCTACGCTCACGTGCACCGCATCGTCATAAATGAGTTTCTCGTAAATTTCGTCCGACAAAATGTAAATGTCTTCCTCGGCGGCCACATCGACAATCGCCTGCAATTCTTCGCGCGTGTAAATCGAACCGGTTGGATTGGACGGGCTGTTCAGGATCAACATCTTCGTGCGGGGCGTCATCGCATTTTCAAAATCTTCGGCGCGCATTTTCCACCCGTTACGCTCTATTGTCGGCACAATCACCGGCTCCGCGCCGGCCAGCTTCACCATGTCGGGATAACTGACCCAATACGGCGCCGGGATCACGACTTCGTCGCCCGGCTGACAGGTGGCGAGCACCGCGTTGTAGCAGGCATGCTTCGCACCATTGCTCACCACGACCTGAGTGGCGCGATAATTGAGCTGGTTGTCGGCCGCCAGTTTTTCAGCAATCGCCTGACGCAACTCAGGAATGCCCGAGCTCGGCGTATATTTTGTAAACCCGGCCCCCAGGGCCGCGATCGCTGCCGCTTTGATGTGCTCAGGCGTATCGAAATCCGGCTCGCCCGCGCCGAAACCGCACACGTCGATTCCTTCGGCTTTCATTGCTTTCGCTTTGCTATCGATCGAAAGCGTGAGCGAAGGAGTCAGTTGAGCGGCGCGCGCGGAAATTTCCATCTCGATGTTATGAGTTTGCAAAATTTAAGGAGCGCACACTATTGGCGACGGTAGAAGTTTTCAATCAAAGGTTTGAAATTGTTCTCGCTCACCTGGACGATCGCCATCTCGCGCTCGGCATTTTCCACCGAATCGGAAGCATGCGCGGCATTGATCATGATGGTCTGTCCAAATTCTTTTCGAATTGAACCGGGCGGCGCCTTGGCCGGATCAGTCGGGCCTAGCACGTCGCGGATTTTGCGGACTGCGTCTTCGCCTTGATAAACAATGGCGATGCATTTTTCGGTGCCGGGAGCGTTCCGTTTATCGGGCGGACATTGGCTCGGTCTCATTCCGGCCATGAATTCGACGATGCTCTCCCAGTTATCGCGACCACTAATCTGTCCCAGTTTCTCCCCGAGAACCGCCAGCACGGGTCCGTAGAACTCCTCTGCCTGCGCCACGCTCATGCGATGAACTTTAAAGCCGATGATGTAGAGGCCGGAGCGCGAAAAAACTTCAATGACTCCGCCCGGCCGCAAGTTTGGAAATTTGAAATTATCCGGCTTAATCAGCACAAGCGTCTTCTCGATCTTTGCGGTTTTCGGGAAAGTAATCACCCGATCGAGAAGTCCACCATCGACATCGGAAAATTCCGCCCAGAGTTTCAAATCGCGTTCAACGGCTTTTGCCTCGAACGCTGCCAGCGCTCCTGGTTCAAAGTAAGTCACTTTGCCGGAACCATCGGTGATGTAATCGCCGAAGGTGTCGCGAATCGTTTCGCCGCTCGTTCGCTCATGGACGATGTGTCCGACTGTGCGGTGGATTTTCTCGACTGCATCGGGACCACGAAAAACCAAGAACAACACGCGCGGCCGCTGGCCATTGACGTTGCCGGTGAAATTCTTCAGTACGTAATCGCGAATCAATTCCTGTGTCGAGCGATGACGCGCATCGGTTTCGGTCACGATCGTTTCGGCGTAGCGCTTCGCCAATTCTGCGCCCGGCGCGAACATGCGCGCGCCGACCAAATCGAGGCCCGTGCGCGAGATCAGCCGCGCGATGATCCCGCCGGTGCGCGATTTGCGCATCGAATACGGCGTGACAATAGCGTAGGAAAGTTCTTCGGCCTGCATGATTCTGATTCGTCGGGCGGCTTAAGATTAAACCGCGTCGATGCAGAAAAACCGAAGCCGCTGAACGGTGCGGGAACCTAGCCGCCGGGCTTTCCTTCCGTCAACTCCTTTGTCGGTAGTGCGATTGACCTCAATCGCCCGAGCGGTTCTAGAACGGCGGTTTTTGCTCGCAGTTATCGCGACCCGCTCTCCGCGAGAACGAACCTGTAGCTTCGATCTTATTTTTCCTGGGCGCCCTGTTCCTTCATCTTCGACATCTTTTGCGCGAGACCGGCGGAGTATTTCTCGTACTGGACGTTATCGACGGTGAAGGTTCCCTGCATGTAATTGGAGTTTTTGAATGCCCAATTTTGGTCGGCGTCGTTATAGGCCAGCTTAACGGTCCGGCCCTGTTGGTATTCGTGATGAACAGGATCGGCGCCGGGAGGATTGACGATTTTCGGTGAATTGCCGAGGCCGCCTTCCAGCAAATGACCGCGAAAATTGCCGTACTGCCCGAGAGTGATTTCGTGTTCTTTGCCTTCAATCTTTCGAGAGATTGTCACATAACGAGTCTCGGTTTTTTTCGAAGCGCTGCCCGGAAGAATCTTGGCCGCGATCGCTTCCAGGGCTTTCCGTTGTTCGGGAGTCGCCTTTTCATCGATGTAAGTGTAGGAAAAATTCCAGTTACCGAATGAGCTCATCATCGTTTGGCCTTCAGGGCTTTGCCCCATGTTCGCCATCGCCAGGCCATCGAGTTTCACTTTTCCGTAGTTGCCTTTTTCAATGAAGAGCACCTGGCCGCCGCCGCAGGTCATCTTGGTCGGTTTGGAATCGAACCAGCATGGGCAAGCCGCGTCGCAGGAACAAGCTTCCTCGAGTTGCCCCGTAATTTTCCACGGCGTTTTATCTTTGGGTTCATCGGCAGCTCGAACCAGGACGATAAGACAGAAAAGCGCAGCGAAGGTGCCGAACGACGAGAGAGTGAGCATTTTCATAGCTTGAGAAGCTACCGCCGGGTTCCCATGGCGGACAAGCGATTTTGCGGCGCGTTCCTCTCTCACGAATTCGGTCGCGCAAAAGCCTTCGCCGCTGGTTCGACAAATAGCGACGAAAGCGTAAGATCGACATCTGCAAAAAAGTCGGCGACAACTGAAACCGTCCTCGTCGAAACTAATTTGGAATTAATATGCTGATCGTAATGACTGCCGGCGCGACCCAGCGCGAAATCGACGGCGTGGTGCGGGCGATCGAGTCGCTCGGATTTCACGCGCACGCGATGCGGGGCACTGTGCGCACGGCGATCGGCGTGACCGGTAATCAAGACGCGGTGGACATTGGTCATTTTGAGAATCTGCCGGGCGTGGCTGAGGCGGTCCGCGTGACCAAACCGTACAAATTGACAGCGCTCGATCTGCGGCCGGAACGAACAATTGTCGATGTTGGCGGGGCAAAAATCGGTGACGGATCGCTTGCGATCATCGCCGGGCCGTGCGCGATCGAAAGTCACGAGCAGGCTTTTGCCGTAGCGGAAATCGTGCAGCGCAGCGGCGCGAAGTTTTTCCGCGGTGGCGCGTTCAAGCCGCGCACTTCACCTTATGCATTTGCCGGACTCGGTGCAGAAGGACTGAAAATTCTCGCCGACGTTCGCGAAAAATTCGGACTCAAGGTCGTGACCGAGGCGCTGGATGAATCGACTGTCGATCTAGTCGAAAGATACGCCGACATGATTCAGATCGGTTCGCGCAACATGCAGAATTTTACTTTGCTACGTCGTGCGGGACGCTCGCGATTACCGGTTCTATTGAAGCGCGGAATGGCCGCGACCCTCGAGGAATGGTTGCTCGCGGCCGAGTACGTGATGGCGGAGGGCAATTATCAGATCGTGCTTTGCGAACGTGGCGTTCGCACCTTTGCGCAGCACGCGCGCAACACGCTCGACCTGGCGGCAATTCCGGCGGTGCGACGAATCTCACATCTGCCGGTGATTGTCGATGCCGCGCACGGAACGGGCCGAAGCTACATGGTGACGCCACTGGCGCGTGCCGGTGCGGCTGTTGGGGCAGATGGTCTGATGGTCGAAGTGCATGCGCGACCTGACCAAGCGCTTTCGGACGGCGCGCAGACGCTCACGTTCGACGAATACGAGCAAATGGTGAAGGAAGTGCGCGCGATACACAAAGTGATCGCATAGGCCCGCCTTCACTCTGCTACGGCGTGGCAGCCTTCGCTTTGCCGCTGCACTCCAAAGCGAAGGCTGGAGCGGGTGACGAGGCTCGAACTCGCGACGTCCTCCTTGGCAAGGAGGTGCTCTACCACTGAGCTACACCCGCGCTTTGAGCGGGAAGCAATAATGTCCACCGGCCTCCGCAGCGCAACATTTTAATTGTCGCGGTCACCCAAAAATTTCGAAATTTTTAAATCCAAATCGGGCGGCGACTGCATCTCACCTTCAAAGGATAACTATGAAAACGTCATTTATTGTCTGCATTTGCTCAATTGCGCTTGCGATTGTCGCTTTTGGCCAAAGTCCACCAACGCAAGCGACTTCACCTGTGCCTGCGGCATCGATCGCGCCGACGGGAACAGCGAGCGCCTCTCCGCCAGCCGATCTGGCCGATAAAATTCATCAGCGCCTGGAGAAGAAGTTCAGGGGCCATCATGGCATTGTGATCGGAGATCACGACGGGGATGAAGATCTTAAATCAGGCGAGATTCCAGAACTGGTCGTACCAATTGTTGCGATCACAATGCTCACGGTGTTTGGCGCGCCGGTCCTGATCGTTGGCGTTATTATGCTAATCCATTACTTCAAGGCGCGGTCGCTGCATCGAACCGTGCAAATGATGGTGGAGAAAGGTCAGCCGATTCCGGCGGCTCTGCTCGCTCCACCGGCTGTGCCGCGCGCCCGCTCCGACCTGCGGCGTGGCGTTATTCTGCTCGCCGTCGGCCTCGGTGTGATGACGTTTTTTGGAGTTGAGGAAGGCTGGCACGATAGCGCCTGGGCGCTCGGTCTCATTCCCGGGCTCATCGGCGTTGGGTATCTCATTGTCTGGAAGCTGGAAGGGAAGAAGAACGACAATCCGCCGCCGGTATCATAGTATCGCAATGTGGAGCTAACGGATGCGGACCTCGTCACTCGAGTCCTTGTTAATGACGACCAGCACGCTTTTGGCGAGCTGGTTCGCCGGCATCAATCGAGTGTGCGAGGCCTGTTGCGTCAACTTACGCGGACGGACCTCGCTCTCGCCGATGATCTTGCTCAGGAAGCTTTTATTCGCGCTTACAGAAACATCCGCAGTTTCCGAGGAGAAGCGCGCTTCTCGACGTGGCTCTATCGAATCGCCTACAATTGCTTCCGGGAAGACGCGCGCCGCCGCAAGGAATTTGTCGGAATTGACGAAGGACAATGGCAGGCGGAGCTGGACCCGCAGACTGTCGATCCAGGTCTAAGACATGATCTTATGCATGCTTTAAGTTTGCTGCCGCTGCATGAGCGTTCGGCGATTTTACTTTGCTGCCAAAATGGTTTATCACACGATGAAGCGGCGCGTGTCTTAGATATTCCGCTTGGCACCGTGAAGACAAATGTGCTGCGCGGGAGGGAAAAACTAAAACGCGCGTTGGCAGCTTGGGGATCTAACTAAATATGGACGACGCGACTCGGGAAAATTTGTTGGATCGACAATTGCGCGACGCGGCGCCGTACATCGACGATGACGGTTTTACCGCACACGTTTTGCGGAAACTGCCGCGTCCGCGCCAGCAACGGCAATCGTTGCGGGCTGTGATCCTTCTCGGAATCACAGTGCTGGCGAGCGCACTCGCTTACGTTCTTTCCGGCGGCGGACGTTTTGTCAGCATCAATATCGAGCGCTTGGCGATGTTGCCGATGCTGTGGCTTTTCGCGCTCGCTCTGGGCAGCGGAATCTTAGTTATGGGTATCGGACTTGTTGCAGCTGTGTCTAAGACAAGCAAAATCTAATCTAAGATAACGGAGTTGCATTGTCTCTCTTGCGCGCGAAAGTGAGGGATGTTCACCAACATTCCGAGTGCTACGCTCCGAAAGATGATCAAGCTTTCCGAGCGGAAAGAGGCGCTGATGGCGCAGATCCAGGAGATCGATCGCCGGATGATGATACTGCAGCGCGGCCTGGGCGAACCATCTCGCGAGTCGCGTGAGAAGGCGCGGGTGACTTTTTCAAAGGCTTCGCCCAGGCGTCAGCCTCGGCCGCGTGCCAAGCGCGGCGCGTTGAAAGAAAGAATTGTCCAAACGTTACGTGCTGCCGGCCGGAAAGGGGCGACGATTCGCGAACTTTCGAGCAAGCTCGGGGTGCCGAGCGCGAACCTTTACGTTTGGTTCAATGGCACCGGCAAAAACGTTCGCGGTATCAAAAAAATCGGCGTGGCGAGATATCGACTATTGTAGCACAAGCGTCCCGCTTGCGAAATCACCGCAAGTCACAAGTGAGACGCTTGCGCTCGTCTAAGCTGCGCAAAGTTCGCGCGCCTGCCGGACATCGATATCGATCTGTCGGGCGAGCGCTTCCAGACTGTCGAACTTTCGTTCCGGTCTAAGATAGCGGACGAATCGGACTTCGAGATCTTCGCCATAAATATCGCGCTCGAAATCGAGAAGATGAATTTCGAGGAGGCGTGGCGATTTGCCCCCAGTGACCGTTGGTCGATAACCGAGATTCACCACGCCGTGACATAAAACTCCTTTGAACCAGGCTTCGGCGAGGTAAACCCCGTTTGGCGGAAATTGCTCGCTGTGTGCGCTCAAGTTCGCAGTCGGATAACCGATTTTTCGTCCGAGCTGGTCGCCCCGCGTGACTGTGCCGAGAATGGTGTATTCACGGCCGAGCATTTCCGCCGCCTTGGCCAGGTCGCCTGCTTCCACCGCCTGGCGAATCGCCGTGCTGCTCACGACCGCGCCATTTACCAGCACGGGCGGGATTCCGACGACGTTGAAATCAAAACGCGCGCCGAGCTTTTTTAGAAGATCGAGATTTCCGCGTCGATCTTTGCCAAACGACCATTCGTGGCCGACACAAATTTCCCGCAGCGGTTTCGAGTGCGTGACGAGTTGCTGGACGAAATCCTCCGGAGAGGTAGCTGCGAATTCGCGGTTGAACTCGAGGATCAATAAATGTGAGACGCCGAGAGCGCGAATCAGCGCGATCTTGTGCTGGGTGGCTGTGAGCAGATGAGGCGCATCGTGCGGCCGGAGCACCTTTGCTGGATGCGGATCGAACGTCGCGACAACCGGCGTCCCATCTACAGAATGTGCGTGACGTGCCGAAGTGGAAATCACCGCTTGATGCCCGAGATGCACGCCGTCAAATACGCCAATCGCGAGAAAAATGGGGCCGGGGACGACGGATAAGTCGCTGATGGAGTGCAGCGTCTGCATCAGAAGAATGACGAATGACGAATGACGAAGCGCGAAGGAAATCCGAATGACGAAGTCCAAAGAGCTCGGTGAGCACTACGTTTTCGTGCTTTATGCTTCGTCATTTTCCTCACGCTCCGCGCATTCGCGAAACTTCCGGCAAACTCAGAATACGTTTCAAAATTTCTTCGCGTGGCCCACTTCTAATCTCATCCACAGTGATGGCTTGATCGACATCGAAGCGCCCGGACTTCACGCGCCGCAGCGATTTAAGATGCGCACCGCAACCAAGGTCCTCGCCGATGTCGTGGACATAGGTGCGAACATAAAAGCCTTTGCTGCAAACAACGCTGAAATCGATTTCGGGAAGAGCGATCCGATCAACCGTGTAGCGATAAACGTGGACGAGCCGCGGCTCGCGCTCGACCACTTTTCCTTGCCGCGCCAGTTTATAAAGTGGAACGCCGCCGTGTTTGATGGCTGAGACCATGGGCGGCATTTGATAAAAATCGCCGCGAAATTTTTCAAAGGCAGCGCGGATTTGGCTTTCCTCCAGCGCGGGAACTGGCCGCTGATCGATCACTTCTCCTTGTCGATCTTGCGTACTGGTCGTGACGCCGAGCATGAGCGTGCCGGCGTAATCTTTGTCTTCGCTCATCAACAAATCCTGAATCTTCGTTCCGCGCCCAAGCGTAAGCAGTAGCAAACCGGTGGCGATGGGATCGAGCGTGCCGCAATGCCCGACTTTTCTGATCTCGAGCTTGCGCCGAATAAGCGCGACCACGTCGTGCGACGTCATGCCTTCGGCTTTGTCCACGAGCAAAACGCCGTCAGGAGTTGCAGCCAACGACATTACAAACTGCCTCCAAGACTTTTTGTTCCACTTCCGCGAGGGTGCCGCGCACGCGCGCCCCGGCCGCCAGCGTATGCCCACCGCCACCAAATTTCTGACAGATCGCGCACACATCGGCCTTTTTACTCTTCGAACGCATGCTCACGCGCACTTTGCCATCGGCCAGTTCTTCAAAAAAAACGGCGACGATAACTCCGCGGATGGCGCGGAGATGGTCGATCAGACCTTCATTGTCTTCGGGAAGAACGCCGAGCGCAGCCGCGGTTTTTAAACTCAGGCTAAAACTTGCGACGCGACCTCCACCTTCAAAGCGCATGGTGCGCAGCAGCTCGCGCAACAATTCAACTCGGCGCCGCGGATAGTTCTCATAAACCTGCTGGTTGATTCGCCCAACATCGACACCGGCGCGCACGAGCTCGGCTGCAATCTCAAAGGTTCGTGCCGTCGTGTTTGGATATTGAAACGATCCAGTGTCGGTGGAGATAGCGACGTAAAGATTTTCCGCGATCGCGCGGTCGAGCGGCAAATGCTCGCTTTTGATCAGCTCGAAAAGAATTTGTCCGGTGGCCGGCGCGGTTGGATCGACACAAACAAGGTCGCCATAGCCTGGATTGCTCGGGTGGTGATCGATGTTGATCCAAATTTTCGCCGAGCGAATGGCCTGGAGCGTGGTTCCCAAGCGATTTTGAATTGCCGTGTCGAGCGCGATGGCAACATCGACCTCTTCCGCGGCGGAGGGCGGTTTGGTCAGTAATTCCGCGCGCGCAAGAAAGGAATACTTCTCGAGCATTCCATCTTCATTCCAGACGCGAACGTCTTTGCCGAGTTGCTTGAGCGAAAGAGCAAGGGCGAGCTGGCTGCCGAGCGCGTCGCCATCGGGACGCACGTGACTCAAAACGGCGAAACGCTGATGCTTTCGGAATGCCCGGCCGATTTCCTCGAACTTGGATCCGGCCGCGCTCACTCGTGTTCGCTGCGGGGCGCTTCGATCTCTTGCAAGATCTCGATGACGCGAACTCCGCGTTGGATGGAATCGTCGAGATGAAAAACGAGATGCGGTGTGTATTTTAAAATGACGCGGCGCGACAGCTCAGCTTGCAGTGCTGGACGATGTGCTTCCAGTTTACTAATGACGCTCGTACCGTCGGACAATCCTAGAACGCTCACGAAGACGTGCGCATTCTTTAAGTCGGAGGTGACATCGACGTGGTTGATGCTGACCAGTGCGCCTGGGAAAGTTACTTCGCGCGCGACGATGCTGCTGAGCTCACGTTTCAAGAGTGCGTTGACGCGTAATTGTCGATGTTTCACGGGACAATTATTGGAGTGTTAGAGTATTGGAGTAATCGATTCAGTGGTTCACCGCTCCATTACTCCATTGCTTCACAATTTTTGCGCGATCTGCTCGAGTTGATAGCACTCGATGATGTCGCCTACTTGATATTCGCTGAAGTCGCCAAGCTTGATGCCGCATTCCAGACCGGAACGCACTTCTTTCACGTCGTCCTGGAATCGGCGCAGCGTCGAAATCCCGCCGTCGTAAACTGGCTGGCGTTTCCGCAGCACGCGAGCGCGGGCGACGCGTGCGACGCGACCATCAGTAACCAGACAACCGGCGACGATGCCTCTGCTCAATTGGAAAACCTGTTTTACCTCGGCGTGACCGATGACCGTTTCTCGATGTTCGGGTTCGAGCAGGCCTGCCATCGCTTCTTTGATCTGGTCGATCAATTCATAAATGATGCTGTAGAGCTTGACCTGGACGCCTTCGCGTCTTGCCGCCGAAACCGCCATGCTCTCGACTTTGATGTTGAAACCGATCACGACGGCATTTGATGCGCTCGCCAACAGAATGTCCGATTCCGAGATTGGTCCTACCGCTGAGTGAATGATTTCGAGATCGATTTTTTGGCTCTCGATTTGTTTCAACGCGCCCACGAGCGCTTCGACCGAGCCCTGCGCGTCGCATTTCAAAACGATGCGCAGAATTTTTTTCCCCTCGGCTGTTTCGAGCAAACTCTCGAGTGTGGCGCGTTGCGGAACGGTCAATTTGTCCGCGCGTTTCGTCTGCAAACGTTCCTCACTCAAGGTTTTCGCCGAGCGTTCCGATTCCATCACCAAAAATTCATCGCCGGCATTCGGCAGCCCGGTGAAGCCAAGCACTTTTACCGGCGTCGATGGCCCAGCTTCCTTGATCGGCTGGCCGCGATCGCCGAGAAGCGATTTCACCTTGCCACTGTAATGGCCGCAAATAAATGCGTCGCCGATTTTCAAGGTCCCCGTTTGCACAATGACCGTGGCGGTGGGACCGCGGCCGGCTTCCACTTGCGCTTCAATCACGGTGCCGCGCGGCGTGGCGGTGGGTGATGCTTTAAGTTCCATCACCTCCGCCTGCAACGCCATCATTTCCAGCAAGTGATCGATGCCGATGCCTTTGGTGGCGGAGACCGGGCAGACAATCGTTTCACCGCCCCAATCTTCCGGCGCGAGATCTTGTTCCTGCAATTGCTTTTTCACCCGGTCGATATTGACCGAAGGCAAATCAATCTTGTTGATCGCGACCATGATCTTCACGTGCGGTGCCGCTTTGGCGTGACTGATTGCTTCGAGTGTTTGCGGCATCAGGCCATCGTCGGCGGCGACAACGAGGACAACGATGTCGGTGACGTTGGCGCCGCGGGCGCGCATCGCGGTGAAAGCGGCGTGACCAGGAGTGTCGATGAAAGTGATTTTTGTCCCTTTGTAATCGACGCTGTACGCGCCGATGTGCTGAGTGATTCCACCTGCTTCGCCGGCGGCGACCCGAGTCTTTCGGATCGCGTCGAGCAGCGACGTTTTGCCATGATCGACGTGACCCATGAACGTAATGATTGGACCGCGTGGTTTGAGTTCCTCTTTCTTTTCGATGACCGGCTTCGGCGGCGCGACAACGACCTGCTCGATCTTATGGACGCCGGCGCCTTTTTCCCGGCGCTCTTTTTCGAGGACGAACCCGTGATTCTCGCAAATCTTGGATGCGATATCGGGCTCGATGGTTTGATTGATGTTCGCGAAAATGTTGAATGTCATCAGCTCGGCGATGAGTTGATGTGCTTTTAGGCCGAGCTGCGTGGCGAGCTCTTTGACGATGATCGGTGGCTTGATGTGAATGATCTTCTGCGGCTCGAGTTCCGGCTCGGGTGGAGCCGCGGCCGGCGCAACCGTACCATCGATAATCGCACTCGGCGCCGCCGCTTGCGCGTCTGCTTTGGCAGCAGGCGCACGCGGCCGCTCGGCTTTCGGTAAAATGGACGGCGCCTCCAGGGACGCGCGAATCCGCGAAATCGGCGGGAGAACGGCGCCTTTTACTGCGCCGTCTTCATGTTTCTTGCGCGGTTTTTTTTCCTCGATGAGAGAAACGCTCTCGACAACCGGGCGCGGCGCTGGCGTCGAGCGCGCCGAGGGCTTGACGGTTGCCTCGGGACTCGCGGGACTTTTCGCTGGCGCGGCGTGGGCGCGCGCGGGTTTTGCGGGCGATGCTACTCTGCCGCTCTTTGCCGCCCTGGCTTTCGATGCAGTGGGCTCGTGAGAAACAGCAGGCTTGACTGTCTTGCCTGGGGCGGGTTTGCGAACCGCCTTCTTGATCGTCGTTTTTGTTGGCATCTCTGTTTCTCTAAAATTTCGCTCATGGCTCGAGCGTTTTAACCGGAGCCATTTTTCTGCACGCCATCTTCCTTAGGTGGATGGATTGCCTCGTGGATTTCGCGCGCCTTCGCTTCGTCGATTGCGAGGATGTCCACAAGATCCTGCACGTCTGCGGCGCGCAAGCCTTCCAAATTGGTGAAGCCCGATTTCACGAGCGTCAGCGCCTGTTCTTTGGTGATCGGCAGCGCGGCAGCGAGCGTCTGGGCGGCTTGGGCAACTTTTTGTTCAACCGCGGTTGTGGCCGAAGTGTCCTTGTCGATGTTGATTTCCCAACCGGTGAGACGCGAGGTCAAGCGCGCGTTCTGTCCTTTTTTTCCGATGGCGAGCGAAAGTTGATCTTCATCCACCGAGATCTGCGCACTTTTCTTCTCCGTGTCGAAGACGAGATTTTTAACCTTGGCGGGCTTGAGCGCTTCGAGCACAAATTCTTTCGGATCGGAACTCCAGCGAATGATGTCCACTTTTTCATTGTTGAGTTCGCGCACGATATTTTTGACGCGCGACCCGCGCATGCCAACGCACGCGCCAACCGGATCGACTTTTTCATTCGCGCTCCAGACCGCGATCTTCGTCCGATAACCAGCCTCGCGCGCGATCCCGCGAATCTCGACTGTGCCATCGGCGATCTCACTCACTTCCAACTCAAAAAGCCGGCGAACAAAATTTGGATGGCTGCGCGAAACGATGATTTCGGGGCCGCGAATTCCGTTCTCGACCGCGACGACATAGGCGCGGAGCCGGTCGCCCACGTTGTAGTCTTCGACGATGACACGCTCGCGTTGCGGCATGATGGCTTCGAATTTTCCAAGGTCAAGAATCACATCGGAGCGATCGAAGCGCCGCACCGTGCCGCTCACGATTTCCCCGGCGCGATCCTTAAACTCTTCATAAATCATTTCCTTTTCGACCTGGCGAATGCGCTGCATCATCGCTTGTTTGGCGGTCTGCGCGGCGATGCGGCCAAAATTGCGCGGCGTGACTTCCATCTCGACGGTGTCGCCGATCTTCGCGTCCGGCTTGATCTTGCGCGCTTTGGCCAGCGCGATTTCGTCTTGCGGGTTTTGCACGTTTTCGACAACGACCAAGTTCGCGAGCGCACGGATATCGCCGGATTTTGGATCGATGTCGATGCGCAGATCGCGAGCCGCGCCTACGCTCTTTTTCGAAGCCGAGAGCAGTGCGTTGGAGACCGCCTCGAGGAGGATGTCGCGTTTGATCCCGCGCTCCCGCTCCAGGTAATCCAGCATGGCGATAAATTCCGCGTTCATAAAAACATCTAGCCCGCAGACCAAAAGGAGTGGGACACCAGTTCCCACTCCGATCAGCGCGGACTAGACTCTGAATTTAACTTTGTCAGGCGCAGTCGTCAAGTTGTGTAGGTTACCTTGATTTGAACGTTGAACGCTCAACGTCCAACATCCAACGTCCAATGCTTTCGCGAGTGAACAGTTTGTTGATCGTGGTCCTAATTTGGACGGCGATTTATCTTCCGGCGCTTGGTTCGCTCGAAATCAAAGGCGAGGAAGGCCGAAGGATTTTACCGGCGGTGACGATGCTCCAGACGGGTAACTACATTGTGCCCCAAGTCGGAAGCGAGCCCTACTTGCGCAAACCGCCGCTGGTAAATTGGCTGGTTGCGGCGTCGTTCAAGATTTTTGGCAAGCGCAACGAATGGACGGCGCGCTTGCCCTCGGCGCTTAGCGCACTCGCCGTCGCGATTGCATTTGCCACGCTGGCGCGCGCCAGCCTGGGCGCGAGCGGATCGACAATCGCCGCGCTCATTTGGCTGACGAACTTTGGGATGATCGAGAAAGGACGGCTGATCGAGATCGAAGCGCTCTACGTCTCACTTTGCGGCCTCGCCATCATTTTCTGGCTGAGCTTTTGGGAGCAGAAGAAATCGCCGTGGCTCATTTGGATTCCAGCATCGATTTTTCTCGGGCTGGGCTTGCTGGCCAAAGGCCCGATGCATCTCCTCTTTTTCTACGCGATTGTAATTGCGGTGCTTTGCCACGCGGGCGAGCAGAGAAAAATTTGGAGCGCTGCGCATTTGATCGGCCTCGTCATCATGACGTCGATCTTTGCCGCATGGGCAATTCCATGCCTGGAAATGGCGCGCGACGCGCACGTTGCTCATATATGGTGGCGCCAATTCTCGGGACGGCTGGCCGGAGAAGGCTTCAAGTTCGGAAGTTGGGCGCTGAACCTGCCGCGCAGTCTTGGTTATTTTCTGCCCTGGCTTCTTTTGTTGCCGTTGCTGCCCAGCCCAAAATTTTCCTCTGAGCGCAAAATCGACATCGTTCGCGGATTGTGTTGGGGAATCGCAGTTCCACTTGCGATTGTCGATCTAATCCCAGGCTCGCTGCCGCGTTACACAATGCCGCTGCTCGCGCCGGCGGCCTGGTTGCTCGCAGAAACACTGACCGCCGAAACTCTAACGTGGCCGCACTGGCTAGGAGGAAAACAATTCCCGCCGAAAGATCGACAATGGGCCGTCATGCTGATCTCGATTTTGACTTGTGTTTGTCTTTGCGCTTATGCGCTGGCGATCGTTCCGCAGGTACAAAAACGTCAAAAGCTAAGAGTAATTGCGGCGCAAATCGATGCGATGATTCCCGTTTCGCAGCGGCTTTATGCGGTTGATCCGGATTATCAACCGTTCTTGTTTTATATTCACGCCCCGCTGGCATACGTCAGCAACGTAGAAGAGCTGCCGGATGATACCCGTTATTTTCTGGTGCAGAGGGAAAATGAGGCGCTAGCAGCGGCGAGCAAGAAGTGGGCGCCTCGACAAACCCATTTGCTCCTGCGCCTGAGCGATTACCGCAAACGCGAAATCATTCTCTTTGCCGTGGGACCGACATGAACGGCGTGATTGACATGGCCGAAAAACTGAATTGGTTAGCATGCTAACGAATAGCGACTCTCTTGAAACTTGATCCGGAAACAATTGGCCCGCTGCTGCACGGCACCGCCCGTGCCTGGCGACTAAAGCTGGATGAGCGACTCAAACCGATGGGCTTGAGCCAGGCCAGGTGGCGGACGCTGTTACATTTGTCGGTCGCTCCCGGCCCGCTCACCCAGGCGGAGATCGCGGCGAGGCTCGGCATCGAAGAACCGACGCTGGTGACGTTGTTACATCGTTTGGAAAACGGCGGTTGGGTGACGCGCCGGAGCTCGCCGCACGATCGCCGGTGCAAAATGGTGCATCTAGGCCGGCGAGCGCAGCGCGTGATCGCACAAATTAATGCCGTGGCGAGCGAGCTTCGACATGAATTGCTCGCCGACATTCCAGCGTCCCAACTGCGGACCTGCATCAGCGTGCTGGCACGGATTCGGGAGAGGGCAGAAACGAGCGATAGAGCTTATCGCCGTAGAATGGGAGCGTCGCGACTTCCGCTGCCGCAGAACGGCCACGACAAGAACGGAAATGCGATTACAAAGGGAGGGTTGGCGCGCCGCGCTACGAAATCAAACAAATGAAGGCCGCACGCATCAAACGTCACGCTATCCCATGGTGGGGGTATTTACTCTTTGTTGTGTTGGCCGCTTTCGTTTTGTTTCGAACGTTTCGCGAGAGAGCCAATTCGGCTAAAGCAGCGCAACCGCCGTCGCGACCGGTGTTGGTGGCGAAAGTCATCACCAAAGATGTGCCCTTGTATCTCGATGAAATCGGCACCTGCAGCGCCTACGAAACCGTTCAGGTGCAGGCGCAGGTAAGCGGGCAGATCATGGCGCGTCACTTTCAAGACGGGGCTGACGTGAAGCAGGGAGACTTGCTTTTCACGATTGATCCGCGGCCCTACCAGGCAGCGCTCGATCAAGCGCAGGGACAGCTCGGGCAAGCACAATCGAAACTGCTTCTCGATCAAATCACCCTGAAGCGTCAGCAGGAGTTGCGGGTCAGGAATGTGATTTCAGCTCAAGATCTCGATACCGCCCAGGCGACGGTGAAAAGCGACGAGGCTACGGTGAAAACGGCCGAAGGCGCCGTCGCGGCAGCGCAGGTGAACCTTGATTACTGCAACATCCGTTCGCCGATCAACGGCCGGGCTGGGCTGCGGCTTGTCGATGTTGGCAACGTCGTCACCGGCGGCAACGGTGGCGGGGGTGGCGCGGTGCTTCTGACGATTCAGGGGCTCGATCCGATTTACACCGACTTTACCGTCGCCGAGACCGACTTGGCGCTCGTGCGGCGTTACCTTGGGGGTCCCAACGTGAAAGTCCAAACGAACTCGCCCGATGACAATATGCCGCCGCGAATCGGCGATCTCTACTTTATTGACACCGCGGTTCAACCGGGCGCGGGCACGGTCAAAGCGCGCGCCGTTACGCCCAATCCCGACCATGCTCTTTGGCCATCGGAATTTGTTCGGGTACGTTTCATTCTCGATTTGTTCAAAGACGCGACGCTGGTGCCATCGCAGGCCGTGCAAATCAGTCAGAATGGTCCGTTTGTGTTCGTGGTGAAAGCGGACAACACGGTTGATTTGCGACCAGTCAAGCCCGGTCAACGGCAGGATGGCGACATGACCATGCTCCAAAGTGGCGTTCAACCCGGTGAAACCGTCGTCGTTACAGGACAGCTTGCGCTCGCGCCCGGGACGAAAGTTGATCCGAAACCATATAACGCACCCAATGAAAGCGAGGGCGGTCAAGTGGCCGCCAAAGCTTCGATGTAGAGTTGTTTTTCGAATATGGCCCAAGCAAATCAACACGATGGTGCAGGAGATCAAGAGCCCGATTTGCCCTCCCACACTGCGAAGCATCGGCAACAGTCCACAAAATCAGCTACGGCGGCTGCGCGATCAAAAGCAACACCCGGTGCCAAGTTAATCCAGGTCAGTGGCTCTGGGCTTTCGGGGCCGTTCATTCGCCGGCCGGTGATGACCGTGCTGTTGACGTTGTCGGTCATCGTCGCTGGGATAGCCACTTACAACAAACTGGCGGTCAACGATCCGCCCGCGGTTGATTATCCGGTGATCCAGGTCACCTGCTCATATCCGGGCGCGAACCCGACGACAATGGCGAACAACATCGCCACGCCGCTGGAGAAACAGTTCCTGCAAATACCAGGCCTCGATATCATCACGAGCGCGAGCACGCAGGGAAATACCTCGTTCACCCTTCAATTCAATCTCAGCAAAAGTATCGTTGACGCGGCCACAGACGTGCAGGCGGCGATCCAGCGCGCAACCGGGAAATTGCCGGTCGATTTGCCCAGCCCGCCGACATTCACAAAAACAAATCCGAACGATCAGTCGATTTATTTGCTTGGTTTGCTCTCCGACACGCTGACTGATGGCGATCTCTACAAATATGCGTCCACGGCCGTGGCGCAGCGCATTGCCATCCTGCCTGGTGTATCGCAGGTAAACATCTATGGCGTTCAAAGCGCGATTCGCATCAAAGCCGATCCCGCTGCGCTCGCTTCGCGGGGTCTGACCATGGATGACCTCTCGCGCGCGATCCAAGCCGGAACGGTTTATTCCGGTGCCGGACAATTGGACGGTGCGCACCGCACGTTCGTCCTCCAACCCAACGGCCAGATTGACCAGGCGGAAGGATATCGCAATCTCATCGTTGCACGGAACAAAGATGGTTCGCCGGTTTATTTGCGCGACGTGGCCGAGGTCCGCCAAAGCGTCCAGGACGAGCGTCTCTCTCGCACGTTTTGGATGCGCGGTTTTAACCCGCCAGGCTCGGTCGTGGTGTTAGCAGTCTCCCGACAGGCAGGAGCAAATGCGGTTGAGGTCGCGAATTCGGTCAAGGCGCTCTTCCCCGAGTTGCGCGCGAGCCTGCCGGGGTCGATCAAACTTGTTCCGGTATTCGACCGATCGCAGAGCATCGTTAATTCGGTTGCGGATGTGAAATTCACGCTTGTGATCGCATTCATGCTCGTCGTGATGGTGATCTATGTTTTCCTCGGACGCGCCACAGACACGCTGATTCCTGTGGTTGCGCTGCCGCTCTCGCTCCTCGTCACCTTCACGGTGATGTACATGCTTAACTTTTCCATCAACAATCTGACGTTGATGGCGCTCACACTCGCCATCGGCTTCCTTGTCGATGATGCGATTGTCTTTTTGGAAAATGTCGTGCGACGCGCCGAGCACGGCGAATCGATTGTAAAGGCGGCTTATAACACCGCGGGTGAAATTTCCTTCACCATTCTGTCGATGACCTTGTCGCTGGCCGCCGTTTTCATTCCGCTGGTGTTTCTACCCGGTTTGCTTGGACGGATTTTCCGCGAATTTTCCGCCACGATTATAATCGCCATTCTCGCTTCGGGAGTTGTTTCGTTAACTCTCACTCCGCTGATGTGTGCGCGCATTCTTGGCGAACGCAAAGCCGGACACAAGCGCGCACGCATGGAGAAATGGACCGGCGATTTCATCAAGCGCGTGATCGCGGCCTACGGCAGGGCGCTCGACAACTTTCTCGATCGCGCCTGGCTGACCGTTCCGATCCTCCTCGGGTGCATTCTCGGGCTCTGGTTTTTCTTCACGCATTTGCCGTTTACATTACTCCCGCCAGGCGACAGCGGTTTTGTGAGAGGCGTTTTCATCGCGCAGGAAGGCTCTTCACCCGCGCAGATGCATGTATATCAGCAACAGGTTAATCAGAAGCTGAAGGATGATCCAAACATTGCGCAGTTTTTCACGCTCGCCGGTTTCGCGGCTCGCACATCGTCGTCGCAGGGACTGATTTTTGGTTTTCTCAAACCAAGAAGTCAACGCCCACCAATCGAGCAATGCATTCCGCAATTACAGAAATCGATTAGTTCCATTCCGGGCATTACTGCCATTTTGCAACCCAATCCGGTGCTGCAAATCAACGTCGGTGTGACTAATCAGACCCAGGGCCAATATGCCTACACGCTGAGCGGCATTGTGCCCAATGAAGTTTACACCGCCGCCGATCAGTTGATGAAAAAGCTGCGCGAGTTCAAGGGTTTTGCGACAGTGCGCTCCGATTACTATAACAATACTCCGAATCTCACCGTCGATATCGACCGTGAGCGCGCTGCCACCTATGGCGTTTCCACATCCGCGGTGCAGAGTTTGTTGCGCACCGCCTACTCGCAGAACTACGTCTATTTAATCAAACAACCCGAAGATCAATATCAGGTCATTCTGGAAGTGCAGGATAACGAGCGCGCGCGGCCGGCCGATCTCGACAATCTTTATGTGCGCAGCAGCAGCGGCGGTACAACCAGCGCGAGTGGAGGAGGCGGCGGGGGAATTACCACGACTACCGGCACGGCGGCCAATCTCGTGCCGCTCCGCGCCGTAACATCAACAAAGCAAATCGTCGGTCCACAGGCGGTCAATCACCTCAATCAATTCACCAGCGTGACCATCAACTTCAACCTGCTGCCGAACGTCGCGATTGGTGACGCGACCAAATATATCGAGGACAGTTTTGCCCAAGTGAAGAAACAATTTCCGACTGTGCAAGCCACATTCCAGGGTGAAGCGCTTGTCTTTCGTCAGTTATTCCAATCGCTACCGCTGCTGCTCCTCTCCGCGATCTTCGTTATGTATGTGATCCTCGGAATTCTCTACGAAAGCTACGTTCATCCGATTACGGTGCTGTTTCCAGCGATCGTGCCGGCGGTCGTTGGTGGGTTATGTACCCTCTGGATTTTTGGATCGACACTGTCACTCTACAGCGTCATCGGCCTGTTTCTTCTGCTCGGTATCGTGAAGAAGAACGGAATCCTGGTGGTCGATTTCGCGCTGAAACGGATCGATGAAGGACTGAGCCTGCGAGAGGCAATTCACGAAGCCAGCCTCGAGCGCTTTCGCCCGATCATGATGACCACCTTCGCCGCCCTGATGGGCGCTTTGCCGCTGGCGATCGGTTTCGGGTCAGACGCCTCATCGCGACGCCCGCTCGGTCTTGTTATTGTCGGAGGGTTGATTTTCTCGCAGATGATCACGCTTTTCGTCACACCGGTCATTTATCTCTGGCTCGAGTGGTTCCAGGAACACGTCCTCGACAGAGTGCCCTTCCTGCGCAGCGCGCACACCCATCATGAAGGCGAAACCGAGCCGCACCCCAGCGGGACTGGCGACGGCGAACTCGAACCAGCCCGCGCGCACTGAATAATGACGAAGCCCAAATGACGAATGACGAAGGAAGCCCGAATGCTCAAATGACGACAGAGCAAGCGGGGTGTTCCTTTCTCATTCGGATTTCGTCATCCCTTCGACATTCGTTATTCGTCATCAGTCATTCGTTGTAGGGCAAGCGCTCCACTTGCCGGCTGACGCCAAAATTTGGCAGGCGAAGCGCCCGCCCTACAGTCGCCGCGCCTTTTTTGTTGTACGCTCATGGCACACGCTTGACCGCGCCCCTCTCGATCTATCTCGATCTATAATGGAATTAGGGCGCGCGGGGTAGTTAACTTGACTGCTTAAAGCAGTCGAGTTTGGAAGAACAGCGACGCTAAGCAGATACGCCGACAACGTTGTCGCCTGATTAAAGCCTGTTTGCGGCATACCGCGCGCGCACTTAATTAGATCGACATGCGCGCGATGGTTTTGGAAAAGCCCGGGGGACGACAACGTCGTCCCGTACAATTGCGCGAGGTGGCAAAGCCGAAGCCAGGCAAGGGACAATTGCTCGTGCGGGTTTCCACTTGTGCGGTTTGCCGCACTGACCTTCACATTATCGATGGTGAACTGCCGGACCCAAAACTGCCACTCATTCCCGGACACCAAATTGTCGGGTACGTCGAAGAGATCGGCGAAGGCGTTCATTCGAAAATCGAAAATCAAAAATCGAAATTCGAAATCGGTAATCGCGTCGGAATTCCCTGGCTCGGCTGGACGGACGGCGAATGCGCTTATTGTCGATCGAATCGCGAAAATCTTTGCGACCGCGCGCGTTTCACCGGCTACACGATTGACGGCGGCTATGCCGAGTTCACTGTCGCGGACGCGCGATTTTGTTTTCACTTGCCTAACGAATACAACGATGTCGATGTGGCGCCGCTTTTGTGCGCCGGCATGCTCGGCTACCGCTCCTATCGCAAGACCGGCGACGCACATCGACTCGGCATTTACGGTTTCGGGAACGCCGCGCACTTGATCGCGCAGGTCGCGCTTTATCAGGGCCGCAAAGTTTTCGCATTCACGCGGCCGGGCGACAAATCCGGACAGGAAGCCGCGCGTTCGTTAGGCGCGGTTTGGGCGGGAGGCTCGGATGAAATGCCGCCGAAAAAACTGGACGCCGCAATTATCTTTGCACCGGTGGGTGCGCTCGTGCCGGCGGCTCTGCGCGCCCTCGCCAAAGGCGGCATCGTTGTTTGTGGCGGCATTCACATGAGCGACATCCCCACGTTTCCCTATCGCGATCTTTGGGGTGAACGCACGATTTGTTCAGTCGCAAACTTGACGCGCCGTGACGGCGAAGAATTTCTCGAGATCGCGCCGCGCGTTCCGGTGCAAACAAAAACGGAAACGTTTCCGCTCGAAGAAGCCAACACCGCGCTCGAAAAGTTCCGCTCCGGCCAGCTCAACGGCACCGCCGTCCTTGTGATAAAGACTGAACGCTAACCTCTTACCTTATGACCTCACATTTACCTTCCGAACAAACCGCGTCCGGTGAATTCCAACGTCAGGAAGATGCGTTTCGTGAATGGATCTCGAATGATGGATCGACATCGTATCCCGCTGTCGCCGGCCGTTATCATCTTTACGTCTCGCTTGCGTGCCCATGGGCGAGCCGGACTCTGATCTTTCGGAAGCTGAAAGGACTCGAGGACGCAGTCGGCGTGACAGTTGTCGATCCAATTCGCGACGAAAAAGGTTGGGCGTTCCGCGATCCCTCTGGAGAGACGCGCTCCGCCGCGTCCGGGAAATGGGACGACACAGAGGTCGTCCCTCCATCAACCGATCCAATTAACGGTTTCAAATTTCTCAGCCAAGCCTACGCCGCGACCGATCCAAACTTCGATGGCCGCGTCACCGTGCCGGTGCTGTGGGACAAGAAAACGAAAAAGATCGTCAACAATTGCGAGGACGACATCTGCCGCATGTTCAACGACGCGTTCAACGCCGTCGCGCAAAATAAAGATGTCGATCTTTTCCCGAAAGAGATTGAAGCCGAGCACGCGAAGCTTTGCGATTTTCTTTACGACAACGTCAACAACGGCGTTTACAAAGCCGGCTTCGCCACGCGCCAGCGATCCTATGAAATTTCTTGCAAGAAGGTTTTCGACGCGCTTGACGAGTTGGAGAACCGCTTATCGAAAAGCCGTTACTTGTTCGACAATCGCATCGTCGAGGCCGATTGGCGCTTTTTCTGCACACTTGTGCGGTTCGACGTGGTCTATCACGGCCACTTCAAGTGCAACATCCGCCGCGTCATCGATTACGCCAACCTGCAAGGTTACTTACTGGATCTCTATCAGCGGCCCGGAATCGCCGACACTGTTAACTTCGATCACATCAAGCGCCACTACTACATGACGCACGAAGAAATTAATCCGAACCGCATCGTCCCCATCGGCCCTGCGTTTGACCTCATGCAACGGCACGGACGCGAGAAGCGCTCAAGCTGATGAGGAAAGGCAGAGCTGGAATACCCTGCTGCATGAAATGGCGGAGCCAGTAGGCGTGGCCGAAACCGAAAGCGACGAGCACGCAGCCAGCCGACCGTGCGATTTGCGTGAGCTTGGCAAAGATTTTCCCGTCGCGCAGATACCAGGCGCCGTTCAAATCCGCGCCCGGCTGCTCGGTCGCGTTTCCCAGCCGCAGGAGCGCGTAATAAAAGTCGCGATGATCCCCATGGCGAGGGGCCCCAAAAAATATCTGCATTTTTTTGCATTTTTTGCTTGCAATGCAGATCGCTTCCTGTCTAAAACACCATCCTCTCACAGGGGACAAAAATGAATAGGACGATGAAAGCCATCCTCGCAGGCGGCCTCCCCGATAAAATTTTTGCATTTTTGTCTTGCAATGCAGAGCGCTTCCTGCCTAAAACAGCGTTCTTGCAAGAGAAGAAAAAGAGCGTTCTTGGAAGAGAAGAAAAATAAAAAATGAATAGGACAATGAAAACAATCCTCGCAATCCTCGCAGGTGGCCTCCTTTTGTGCCAGCAAGCACAGGCGGCTCCCATCAGTGGAGCCATCGAATTCTTCGGCAGGGCCACCGCTTCCGGTCCCAGCGGCGGTACGCCAGTCACGGTTAGTTTCAACAATGATGCTGCCAATCCATGGATCTCGATTGCGGCAACTGGCAGCTACACCACTATTTTAACGGGAAGCGTGTTCCACTTTAATGACTTCACTTTCATCGGCGATGGCGCCGCGGCTACTCTTACTGGTCCCGACTCGCCAATCTGGACGCGTACGGCCGGCGGAGTGACATATTCGTTTGACCTTCTTGCGCTCACAAACGGGCACGTGCAGGCAGGTGCGATGGCATTCACCGGAGTCGGTATCGCGCATATTACGGGGTTCGACGATACGCCGGCTTCCTTCGCACTCCAGGGCGCCGGAAACGATTTTAACTTCATACTCTCCAGCTCCTCAACAGCGACTATCCCCGAAGGCAGCACAGCTGTTCTGCTCGCCATCGGATTGGTGCTGGTTGGGATCGTGACGTTGCGTCAAAAACTGAGCGTGTAAGCAGGCCGGCTCTCGCTGGCACTGGCATCGTTGATTTGATTTGCAGCCGGCACGCTTGCCGGTACTGCTACTCTGGCCTCTGAACTTGTGAAGCGTCCCCGTAGTTCAACGGATAGAACGGAGGTTTCCTAATGGCAAACCCCGTTTTGCTGCAATTAGCTGAGGTCATCAGCAGTGCGCAAATGGCTGCACTTAAACGCGTTGAATAATTGTTACGCTCCTCACGAGTAATCAGCAATTTGCCCATTTTTACCCATCCGGGTGACACAACGGGTGACACAAATTTGTATCACATTTTCGCATCACCTTGCTTGGATATCCGTTAGAATGCTCAGAGTGGTTTCCAAGTATGAATCAGGCCAATTCCATGAGCGATGACGCGACT
>Ga0184605_10000041_pt1 | contig 34472 bp, 29 predicted proteins | sample PLM0_30_coex_FD_132995 | JGI IMG/M metagenome (GOLD analysis project Ga0184605, IMG submission 132995) | Groundwater sediment microbial communities from an aquifer in East River, Colorado, USA - PLM0_30_coex | ecosystem: Environmental > Terrestrial > Soil > Riparian zone | place: USA: East... | reverse complement strand
CATCGCAGAAATGACGCCAACGACGCGATGACCTTCCCGCTGCGTCGCGACCAAACGGCGCGCGACATTTTGAATCCGCTCGGGATTTGCAACCGATGTGCCGCCGTATTTTTGAACAATCAGGCGCATGAAAAAATCGCGCAGGCTTTGGAATGAGGGAAACGAAACACAGACGGGATGGTTTCGCTTAGGAATTGCGCGTGTCAACTGCGGATGCGTTCGGGCCCGATCGCGCGTTGGACGTCGTTGACGGTCGCTGCAACCAATTTCAACTCTCCCATCCGCTGCAAAATGACATCGGGATCTTTTAATCCGTGTCCGGTGACGGTGCAGACAATGCGACTGTCTTGTGGAATTTTGTCGAGAGAATAAGCGGTCTTCTTTGCATCGCCGCATTTGAAAAGTCCGGCGATTGCCGCTGCGCTCGCCGGTTCGACAAAAATTCCTTCGTGCCGCGCCAGCCACATCTGTGCATCGAGAATCTCCTGATCGGTCACGACATCAACCGCGCCCCTGGATTCTGCAATCGCTGCTTGAGCTTGCTTCCAACTCGCCGGATTACCAATTCGAATTGCCGACGCAACTGTCTCGGGCCTCTCGACAATTCGGTTGTGAAATATTGGTGCGGCGCCAGCGGCTTGAAAACCTATCATCGCGGGCAATTTCGTCGATCTTCCGTGCGTGTGATATTCGCGGTATCCGGCCCAATAAGCCGTGATGTTACCGGCGTTTCCCAGGGGCAATAAGTGAAAATCTGGCGCATCGCCCAGTAGATCGACAATCTCAAATGCAGCCGTCTTTTGTCCGGCGATGCGATCGGGGTTGATCGAATTGACAATCACAAAATCGTCGCGTTGCCCGAGCTCGCGAATGATTCGCAGCGCATCATCGAAATTGCCGTCGATCGCAACGGTTCTCGCCCCGTGAACAAAAGCTTGCAGCAATTTTCCGCTCGCGATTTTTCCGGCAGGCAAAATCACCGCACACGGGATGCCCGCGCGCGCGGCGTAGGCTGCGGCTGATGCCGACGTGTTTCCGGTGGATGCGCAAATCAGTGTGCGCGACTTGCGTTCGAGCGCTTTCGAAACCGCCACGGTCATCCCACGATCCTTGAACGAACATGTCGGATTGACGCCTTCGTTCTTGATGAAAACCTCACAGTCGCGACCAACTCGCGCGCTCAACTTTGCAGAATAAATGAGAGGCGTATTCCCCTCGCCTAACGAAACAACCGGCGTCGAATCGGAAATCGGAAGAAATTCACGATACCGTTCAATTACTCCCCTGCCCTGCTCATAATCTATCTTCATGCCTCTTCTTTCGCCGAAAAGCGTTGCAAAGAATCTGCTCTTGTTTTCCGTTATCGACAGGTGGCCACAGATTAAAAGCAAGATCAATGAATTATGCCTGCGCTAAGCAAGGAAGATAAGCTTCGCCTGCTCAAAACGATCTTGGAGAGCCGGCATGCTGATTTGCGCGAGCAAAATTTGAATCGCCAGGGCAAAGGCCACTTCCACGTGTCCGGAATGGGACACGAAGCGCTCGCCGCCATCTCGATTTTGTTGGGGCCGGACGATTACGTCGTTCCTTATTATCGCGATCGCGGTCTCGTGCTCGGCCGCGGCATGAGCACGCGTGAGCTGGCGCTCGAGTACTTTGCCAAACGCAACACCGGGAGCGGCGGACGTCAGATGCCGTCGCATTACAGCGATGCCGCGCATCACGTTTGGAGCGTGCCCACGCCGACCGGCTCGCAACTTCTTCCCGCATGCGGCATGGCTTGGGGCATCCAGCTCGATGGCAAGAAAAATCTCGTTGTTACCACTGTTGGCGACGCCGCGACCCGCCAGGGTGATTTTTTCGAAGCGATCTGCTTTGCCAAAGAGAAAAAGCTGCCGGTGCTTTTTGTCGTTGAGGACAACGCCTACGGCATCAGCAGCTATACTCGCGACACGAATCCGCTCGCGCTCGGCGCGCTTCAGCCTAACGACTGGTGCCAAATCGATGGGCGCGATGTCCAGAAGGTTTACGACTCGGCGGCGCAGGCAATCGGCGAAATCCGCGCGGGCCATGGTCCCGTTTTTTTCTGGATAAAGATGGAGCGGCTTTCCAGCCACACCAGCTCGGATGATCAAAAACTTTATCGCAGAGCGGAAGAGCTACGGGAGCTGGAGAAATGCGATCCCTTAAAGTGCTGGAGAGATCAGTTGATCGCAGAGGGCGTTCTTAGCGCGGAAGAATTCGCTAAAATCGACAATGAAATTAAGGAGCGCATCCGGCAGGAGTACCGTGATGCGGAAAAAGCGGAAGACCCTTCGCCTAACGAATTACAAACAAACGTCACCGCTTCGCCGCCAAAACTCGACGACGAAATTTTGCCGCCGGGCAAATATCGAATCGGCGATACCGTAAACAAAACCTTGCGCGCGGGGCTCGAAGAAGATCCGCGGCGGATTATTTTCGGTGAAGACGTAGAGGACCCAAAGGGGGGCGTGTTTCGTCTGACGCAAAAACTTTCGACCGATTTTCCGAAGCAGGTTTTCAATTCGCCGCTTGCTGAGTCGACAATTCTTGGCGTGGCGTGCGGTCTCGCTTCCTACGGCAAGCGACCGGTATTCGAGCTGCAATTTATCGATTTCATCTATCCGGGCTTCAATCAACTCGTGACAAACATCTCGACATTGCGCTGGCGATCGTTCGGCAATTGGAAATGTCCCGCCGTGTTTTACGCGCCGTATGGAGCGTATCTGCCTGGCGGCAGCTTGTGGCACAGCCAGGCCAACGAATCCGTGCTCGCGCATTATCCCGGCCTGAGCGTCGTCATTCCGAGCACGCCGGAAGATGCCGCCGGCTTGCTTTGGACTGCCATGCACGGCGAGGACCCGATCATCTTTTTGATTCCCAAGCATCTGCTTTGGGCGGAACGCGAATCCCCCGAGCCGATCCGTGCGGTCCCATTTGGTGAGGCGCGCAAACGCACCGATGGATCCGACGTGACGTTAGTGGCGTGGGGCAATGCTATCGAGAAATCTCTCGAAGCGATTGCAAAGATCGATGATGACGCGAGCGTTGAGTTGCTCGACCTGCGTTCCATCGTGCCCTGGGATAAAGCGGCCATTGAAAAATCCGTGCGAAAAACGAGGCGGCTCATCGTCGTGCAGGAGGACACGGAAACTTGCAGCGTCGGTCAGATGATCATCTCGCATCTCGCCGGAAATGCCGAGCTTTGGAGCACGATGATCAGCCCGCCGATTCTCGTCAGCAAAGGCAACGTCGTGATCGGTTATAATCCGATCTACGAATACGCCGCGTTGCCAGACGTGGAACGACTTGTCGGCGCGATCAAGCGCTACGTTTCAACAAAACAAGAACGCGTTGCCGCGATCCGCGACCGCGGCTACAAGGAGACCGCAGCTGTAGCCGGCGTCGCCGACGCCGGTCCAACAAAAACACAAAAGAAGATCGACATGAGCAAAGATCGCGCGCAAAACATCACCGTCCCGATCATGGGCGAAGGGATTCGCAACGCAAAAATCGTGTCGTTGCTGAAAAAACCGGGGGATCCTATCGCGCTCGACGATCCCCTCTGCGAAGTCGAGACCGACAAAGCGGTTTATCCGATTGAGTCGTCCTTTGCCGGAGTGATGGGCGAATGGAAAACAAAGGTTGGCGATACCGTCGAGATCGGCCAGGAACTTGGGACAATTTTAACTCGCGCGCCTTCGCGAGAAGATCAAATGCAAACAGCGGCGAATGCGTCTCCTGACGGAAAAGAAAAAACTGTAGAGGCAGCCGTGCCGGCTGCGGAACCAAATGATCGCGGGCGACACGCCCGCCGCTACAGCATTGAGCCTGCGCTCTCGCCCACGATCACGCGCAAACTAAGCCGCGTCATTCCCGCAAACTTGCAGATCGATGCGCGCTGGGACGCAGTTCGCAAGGCGCGCGACATCGCGAAAAAGAAAAACGGCAAGAATGCCCCCTCGCCTTCCGTCATGATCGCGTGGGCAGTCGTGCGCGCTATGGAAAAACACGCCCCCTTTCGTCGTTTGATTCTCGAAGACGACCGCATCATTGAGAATGAAAAGTTTGATCTCGGCATCGCCGTCGCGCTCGAAGGCGATCGCCTTGCGACTGCGGTGATTGTCGATGCAAACAAGAAAAGCTGGCCGGAGTTCGCAAAAATTTACAATGCGACTGTCGTTGCCACCCGCGGCGGCCGCGTTGACGCGATGAATGCGCCGGTTGTGATCACAAGTCTCGGCGCGTTCGGAGTGCGAGCCGGCGCACCCATCGTTGTGCCGCCATCAGTCGGAACACTTTTCATTGGGACGGCTCATCAAGAAATCGTTTCCAACGGCAAGAAAAACAAGACCATGGAAGTGATCACGCTGTCACTCACCTTCGATCACCGCGTCGTCAACGGCTCCGGCGCGGCCAACTTCGTCCACGAAATCAAAGAATTGATCGAAAGCTTCAAAATTCCGGCGCGAGAAACCCGGGCAATCGGAAGATAGGCGTCTCGACTGTCACGGCAGACAGGCCTCCGGCCTGTTGTTTACCTTCTGCAGCCGAGACGGCTGCCTGCCACAACAGCCGAGGCGGCCGTCTTCCACCGCCGCGACCTCGACTGCGTCCAAAACCGAGAGCTCAAGAAACATATTCATCGCGTCGGAAGCGTTCTCTATCGGCACAAGTGATCGAGAAGATTACATAGCCCACTTGGGCGGTCGTTTTTCGTTGAAGGCGCTAATGCCTTCGCGGGCTTCGTCGGATTCGCGCGCGCGCAGGTGATACTTCAGCGCAAGATCGATACCTTCTTTCACCGAACTCGACCAAAGTTCTTCGATCAGTTTCTTGGTTTGCGCGAGTGCTCCCGGCGCGCCTTGCAAAACTGAATAGGCAAATTTTTGCGCTTTGCTCATCAAATCATCTTGAGCGACGACGCGATTGACGAGGCCGATTTCGAGGGCGCGTTGTGCGTTGATTAATTCGGAACCAAACAGCAACTCACGCATGTTCCGTTCGCCCACTTGCCGACGCAGAAAAGTCATGACTAATCCCGCGACGAGACCGCGCCGTGCTTCGGGATAACCGATCTTTGTCCCCTCTGCCGCGACGACAAAATCGCATGCCGACATGATTCCCGCTCCACCTGCAACCGCGGCGCCGTGCACCGCCGCGATCGTGATCAAGCGCGTCTGGCTTAAGGTGATCAATGTCTTTGCGACCATTTCGGCCGTCGCATGCGCTTTTTTCGGATCGGCCGCCTCTTTCAAATCCAAACCGGTGCAAAACGCAGCGCCCGCGCCGCGCAAGATCAGGAGGCACTGCTGCTCATCAGCGCTGGCGGCTTCGATTTCGGCGGTCAGCGCGGTGAGCAGTTCAATCGTAAGCGCGTTACGACGCTGGGGACGATTGAGCGTAAGAACGGCGATCTGCGGAGTTTGCTTTTCGACAAGAACGACGGGCATGGAGGACCAATTAGAAATTAAAAATTATGAATTATGAAGTGGAGATTCATGCGATCTAAACTTGGATGACGCCGGTGTGGAAGCGTCCTTTCGGCATCGGCCGCAAAACGTATTGCAGCAACTGGATGAGAATCTCGCGCGTTTCGTGCGGTTGAATAATCGCATCGACCCAGCCGCGCGCCGCGCCGTAACGAATGTCGGTTTGTTCCTCGTAAGTTTGCTTCACTTTTGCGCGCAGCTCTTCCAATTCTTCATGTGTGGCCTTCTTGTCGCCGCGATCGCGGGCGCGTGCGAGCACAGCGAAAACCGTATCGGATGCCTGCGCCGCCCCCATCACGGCATAACGCGCGCTCGGCCAGGCCACGATGAAGCGCGGATCGTAGGCTTTGCCGCACATCGCATAATTTCCCGCGCCGAAAGAGCCGCCGACGACGACCGTGATTTTCGGGACAACGGAATTGCTGACTGCGTTAACGAGTTTTGCGCCACTGCGGATAATGCCGCTCTGTTCCGCATCGCGTCCGACCATGAAACCGGTGACGTCCTGGAAAAAAATGATCGGCAAGCCTGTTTGGTTGCAATCCATGACGAAACGCGCGGCCTTGTCGGCGCTATCGGAATAAATGACGCCGCCCATTTGAATACCTTCCTTCTTGGTGCGGATCTGCAATCGCTGATTGGCGACAATGCCGACGGCATGTCCCCCGATGCGCGCGTAGGCAGTCACGATTGTCTTGCCGTAGTCAGCTTTGTATTCATTGACCGAGTTTGCATCGACAATCGACGCGAACAGATCGTGCGCATCGTATTGTTTCTGACCGTCGAGACTAACGAGGTCGTAAAGCGCGTCGGGATTCTTCGCCGGCTTCGGCATTTTCCTGTCGATCTTTGCTGACTTTGCCGTTTCTGCCTCGGGCAAGAGCGCGATAAGCGAACGGAGGCGATTTAGACACGATGCGTCGTCCTTTTCGCAAAAATCGATCGTGCCACTTATTTCCGCGTGCATCTGCGCGCCGCCGAGCTCTTCTGCATCGACAATTTGCCCGATGGCCGCTTTAACAAGCGACGGGCCGGCGAGGTACAAACCGCTTCCTTTTGTCATCAGGATTTTGTCGCAAAGAACCGGCAGATAAGCTCCGCCGGCAACGCAATTGCCCATGATGGCGGCAAACTGCGGAATTCCCGCCGCCGAGATGACGGAGTTGTTGCGAAAGATGCGCCCGAAATCGTCTTCATCGGGAAAGATTTCATCCTGCATCGGCAGAAAAACGCCGGCAGAATCGACGAGGTAAACGATGGGCAAGGCGCATTCGAAAGCGATGCGCTGGGCGCGAATCAACTTCTTGGCGGTTTGCGGAAAGAAGGCGCCGGCTTTCACAGTCGCATCGTTGGCGATGATCATGCACGGAATGCCCGCGACGTTGCCGATGCCGGCGACAGCCCCAGCGGCGGCAATGTTTCCCCATTGCTCGTACATTTTGTAAGCCGCCCAGAGCCCGAGTTCGAAAAATGGTGAATCCTTGTCGAGCAAATGACCAATACGTTCTCGCGCAGGCAAGCGACCCATCTTGCGTTGACGTTCGTGGCCGGCTTTGCCGCCGCCTTCGCGCAGAATGGCTTCTTCCTTCAAAATTGCCGCGCTTGCCGCGGCGAGATCGCCCAACGATTCGCTGGAAGAAGATGTCGATGTACGAGACATGGCGCCGAAGCAGGCTTAATCCGCCGACAAATGTAGCGCAAGCCTCTGGCTTGCGAATTTGTTAGATCGCGAGCGAGACGCTTGCGCTACATTAAATTAGTAAGCGTCCGATTCGGAGCGATAACCGGAATCCCCGCGAATGGAACGCAGACGGGCGCGACTGCCGCGCTCTGATTCGGGGCGGTTGATCTGTTCCAAGGCAAGCTTTACGAAAAACGGGACGGCGGCGAGCGCGCCAAGCGAAAGCAGCGTAATCGCCGCTGCCTGCCGGAATGGCCGCTTAATTTTGTCCGCCATCAACATTCCCAGGCCGAGGCCGAATGCAGTGCGCGTCAAGACAAGCAAGCTGTCGAACGGAAGTTCTTCGGCAGTTTTTGGAATGGATAACGGGAGAGACATCGCCTACCTTATACGTCTCGTTTTGAAAAAGGGAAACGGGAAAATACTTGCGCATGCATAATCCGGGCCGCTCGCGTTCTTTTTTGCATCGACAATGTCCAATTCGATTTATGCGCTGATTCTCGCCGGCGGAAGCGGCGAACGTTTCTGGCCGCTGAGTCGCCGGGCCCGGCCGAAGCAACTGCTTCGTCTCGTTTCCAACAGAGCGCTTCTCGAGGAAACCGTGGCGAGACTCGAGGGCTTGGTCCCGCACGAACGCATTCTCATCCTGACAAATGTCGAACAAGAAGCGGCCGTCCGTAAATTGCTGGCCGCTTTTCCGAAGGGAAATATTCTGGCGGAACCGGCCAAACGCGATACCGCCGCGGCGGTTGCGCTCGGCGCCGGTTGGGTCGCGGCTCGCGATCGCGCCGCGACTATGCTCGTGCTTCCGGCCGATCATATCATTGCGAATCGGGCGGCCTTTCAAGAAACCTTAGCTCTGGCCGCGGCGACGGCGGAGGAAACAGGCGAGCTCGTGACCATCGGGATCAAGCCGACCTGGGCCTGTCCCGGTTTCGGTTACATCGAGCAGGGCGAGCCCGTGCATTTGCGGAATCGCAGCGATAACGACGCGATTCATCGGGTGCTGCGCTTTCGGGAAAAGCCCAACACCGATCTGGCCGAATCGTTCCTGCGCAAAGGAAATTTTCGTTGGAACGCTGGAATGTTTGTTTGGTCGGTGCCGACGGTCTTGAGCGAATTCAACCGGCACGCACCGGAGCTGGCAGATTTTATTTCCCAGCTTCGCGCTCCAGGAAACCTCGAAAAAGTTTTGCGCGAGCGTTTCAGCAAACTGCCGCGGATCTCATTCGATTACGCAATTATGGAGAAAGCGGACCGCGTTCTGGTGGTGGAAGCCAGCTTCGATTGGGACGACATCGGGAGCTGGAGAGCAGTCGCGAATTATTTCAAGAACGACGAACACGGAAATGCTGCGAACTGCGCGATCACGGCGCTCGATTCGAGCAACAACATCGTTTTCGATCAGGACGGAACAACGATCGCTCTGCTTGGGGTGCACAACCTCATTGTCGTGCGAACAGGCGACGCGGTTTTGGTTTGCCACCGTCATCAAGCAGAAAAGATCAAGAACTTGATTGGCAAACTTCCGCCTGAGCTGCAATAACCCGCGGGGCGCGCGATGAATCCAATTTTGGGGATCGACTTTGGCGCCGCGCGCATCGGCATTGCGATTTCGGATGAATTGCAACTGCTGGCGCATCCGCTGGAAACAATTTCCGGTGGCAAGAACGCCGCGGCGCGAATCGCAGAGATTGTTCGCGAAAAGAAGATCGACAAGGTGGTCGTGGGCGTGCCGCGAAACATGGACGGAAGTTTCGGCGCTGCCGCGAGCAAAGCAGTGCAGTTTGTCGAAAAATTACGCACAGTTGTCTCGTGCCAAGTTGTGACATGGGACGAGCGGCTGACCACGGTCGCGGCCCATCGGGAATTGCGCGAAGCGGGCCGAAAAACGCGAGAGACGCGCGGTTATGTCGATCAAGTGGCGGCGCAAATGATTTTACAGGGATATCTCGATTGGCAGAGGCACGCTGCGACTGTCGAAGAAATGCCGCGGTGAACCGGGATGTCGCAGCGGCTGAAATTAATCGTCGCGTACGACGGAGCGCGGTTTGCAGGATGGCAAAGCCAATCCCATCGCAACACGATTCAGGATCAGATCGAGCGCGCTTTCGAGCGTGTGGGCGGCGAGCGCGTGCGCGTTCACGGCGCTGGCCGGACTGACGCCGGAGTGCACGCACTCGCGCAATGCGCACATGTCGATGTTGCGGAGGGGAGCTTATCGGCGGCGCGTTGGACTGGCGCGCTCAATGCATTGCTGCCTCCGGCTATTCGCGTGCTTCGTTGCCGTCATGTGTCAAAACGTTTTCACGCGCGCCATTCCGCCAAAGGAAAAGTTTATCGCTACAGAATCTGGTCGGCGCCGGTGCTGCCGCCTCTTGAATATGGGCGAGTCTGGCACGTAACCGCGCCACTCGATTTCGAGGTTATGAAGGCAGCCGCGAACCATTTCGCCGGCAGGCATGATTTTGCTGGATTCGCCGCGAATCGTGGCAAAGCCGAAAGCAGCACGGTGCGCACGATTCATTCCGTGCAAGTCCGTCGCCGTGGTCCTTGCCTAACGATTGAGTTCGATGGCGATGGGTTTCTCTACAAGATGGTTCGACTGATTGTCGGCTCACTCGTGCGGTGCGCGCTTGGCAAAGCGTCGGTTGAGGAGATCACGGACCGGCTGGCATCCAGTCGAATTGGGCAGGCGCGTTTTGCTGCGCGAGCCGAAGGACTATTTCTCGTCCGAGTGCGGTACTGAGATTGCTTCATAGCACCGGCTGACAGTGCGAAGTCGCGGGGAAGTCCGTACTGGCAGAATACCTGCTTTCCAGAGATTATTAATGAGTCAGTCCGAACCACCCTTGGGCAGCTCAGAGAAAAAGCGCGGCTTTTTCCGGCGAAGCATGGCCTGGCTCTTCAGCCGGCGGCACTTTCATTTCAAACTCCTCTCCGGCACAGCCGCGGGCGTCATCGTGATTGTCCTTCTGGCCGGCATTTTTCTCTATGTCACCTTGCGCAATCGTCAGCAGGACGTCTCGCGCGCGCAGACGGTCGAAATCATACGCCTGAGTAGCCGGATAGAGAACGATATTGCCGCGCTCGAAGCGGGTCACCGCGGTTTTCTATTGACGGGTAAACCCCTTTACATCGACGCTTTTGAGAGCCGGCGGGAACTGATCAAGCGCCGCGCGGAGGACTTGACCTCCCTCATTCTCGATAACCCGACGCAGCGTAAGCGGCTGGCGAAGGCTCAAGGGGTTATCCAAAGATGGCTCGACACACTCGCGCTCCCGCAAATCCACTCGCGTCAGGCAAAAAATGGGGCTCCGGCAACGGCGGAAGAAGCCTTCGCGCACACCGAATCTGTGGCTTTGGGAAACTCGTTGCTTGATCAGGCGCGCGAAATTCTGCAATCGCTGCAGGACGAAGAACAAATCGTTCTCAACCAACGGATGCGCGAGCAGGAATGGGCCACACAATCGACCCAAGTCCTGGATTTCATTCCCAAGTTGGAACGTTCCGTTCTAGAGATGCAGAAGGAGAAGCGAGGCTATCTGCTGACCGGCGAGGCAACCTTCGTGGAAGCTTACAAGCGCGCGGTGACTGACTTTTACACTTACAACGGTTACCTCTCGATCCTGGTGGCGAACGATCCCGGACAAGCTGAGTTACTCGCCGAGGTGCGCTCCAATGTGGAGCGCTGGATTAATAGCTCGGCTGTGCCGGAAATGGACGCCAAGAGCGCTGGCCAGGACGTGACGGCTCTCGCTTCCAGCGATAATGGGGAAGCGTTGATGGCTGACATTCGCCAGGCGCTCGCCAATTTAGAGAAAAACGAATCAAGCGTTTACGAGATGCGCACAGCGGCGGCGAGCCGCCAGCGACTGATCGAGACATCGGCTTTGGGGGGTCTGGCCTTCCTTGCGGTAGTGTTGTTGGTCGTTTCAAACAGTTACAGTTTCGTGCTGGTCCGCTGGCAGCTTGCCAAGCTGGAAGGCATCGAGATGCGCATCCGATCGATCATCCAAAATATTCTCGATGGAATGATCACGGTGGACGAGCAAGGCGTGATTTGTTCGGTGAATCCCGCGGCGGAAAAAATGTTCGGCTATAGCGAAAAGGAGATGGTCGGCCAAAAATTCACAAAACTGGTTCCGAAATCCTACGGGAGTGAACTGGACGCGAAGCCAGTCATCTGCGCCTGGCGGGAAATGGCCAAACGCACTGGCCGCACCACGCTTGCGCTGGGACGCACAGGCAAGCTCGTTAGCTTTCCACTCGAAATCTCCCTCAGCCAGATGGAAGTCGATCGACAGACGCTTTACGTCGCGATGATGCGCGATGTGAAGGAGCGCAGGCGCTTCGAGACTGAGATTGCGGCCGAGAAAGAAAGTCTTGCCGTCACCCTCCGCTCTATCGGCGATGGTGTCATCACGACCAACGTCCAGGGAAAAATCATCATCCTGAACAATGAAGCCGAGCGATTGACCGGGTGGTCTTCGCGCGAAGCCATCGGTCAGCCGCTCCGGGCCGTCTTTAACGTCGCGATCGATCCCGCGGCACAGGCGCGCGCGCAACAAAGTGGATATCGCACCGAAGCGCAATCGATTCTGGTTGGTCTTCCCGAAAATGCCACCCTCACCTCACGCGACGGCACCGCGCGCGTCATTGAGCAGACTGCCTCGCCTATTCGTGACGATAAAAACGAGGTGGCCGGCGTCGTCCTCGTTTTTCGCGACATCACCGAACGGCAGCGCGGCGAAGCGGAGCGCCGCAAAGCCGAGACACTGGAACAACTTGGACTGCTCGCGGGCGGCATCGCGCACGATTTCAACAATCTTCTTACCGCGATCATCGGCAATATTTCTCTCGCTTCTCTGCTTCTTCCGCCCGAACTTTCGCAACTTCCTTCAGCGGCAAGAGATTATGGCGAAATGGCCGCGCGTTTGGTCGATGCGAAGAATGCCTCCTTGCGCGCGCGCGATCTAGCGCAGCAGCTTCTCACCTTTGCCCGCGGTGGCGCGCCCATCAAGAAGACGGCTTCCATCGGCAAACTCATTCAAGACACTGTCAGCTTCTCGCTGCGCGGCAGCCAAAGTCGGGGTGAGTTTCAGATCGGCACCGACCTCTGGCCCGTGGAGATTGATCCCGGTCAGATCAGTCAGGTCATTGGGAACCTTGTGGTCAATGCCGATCAGGCGATGCCCAACGGCGGAACCTTGCACGTCAGTTGCGAAAACTTCCGTTACAACGCAAACACCACTCCCGTCGTTCCCGATCTGCCGCCCGGAGATTATATTCGCATCAGCATCCGCGACGAAGGCGCTGGCATACCCGAGCAATATCTCAAACGCATCTTCGATCCCTATTTTACCACCAAGCCGAAAGGCAACGGTCTTGGCCTGGCCACCACCTACTCCATCGTCAAGAACCACAACGGCCTCATCACCGTTAAATCCCAATTGCACGTCGGTTCCACTTTCATACTCTATCTGCCGGCCGCGCTCCATCAGGAAATGCCGGTCGAGCAGCCGCGAACCATTACCCCGGCCATGACCGGCAGCGGCCGAGTGCTGGTAGTGGATGACGAGGAATCCGTGCGAACGCTCGTCCATTTCACCCTCACCCGCCTCGGCTACCAAGTGATGGAGGCCGAAACGGCTTTGCAAGGCGTAAATCTTTATCGGGAGAAATTCCAAACCGGAGAACGTTTCGACGCGGTCATTCTCGATCTTACCCTTCCCGGCGGCATGGGCGGAAAAGACGCATTGAAAAAATTAATCGAGATCGATCCTACCGTGAATGCGATCGTTTCCAGCGGTTACGCGACCGACGCAACCATGAGCCGCTATCAAGACTTCGGCTTCCGCGGCGTCATCGCCAAGCCGTACGAAGCCGCCGAGCTCGGCAAGATTGTCCACGACGTCATCAACTCCAGCCACGTCAAAGTCGTCCCCGATTACTCGATGCAAGCCGTCGGCTGATCTTCGGTCGAATCCGCAGCGTGTCTCAGATTTTTCCCAAATCGGAAGCCGGTTCGTGCGTAACCGAGCTTCTCGTAAAATCGATGCGCCTCGTCGCGCTCGAACCGCGTCGTTAACGTCACAAGTGTGATTTTTCGCCGCACGAAATCCTTTTCCGCCGCGGCCACCAATTCGCGAGCGACCCCGCGCCTTCGCGTTTTGTTAGACACAACCAGCGCGATGATCTGGCCGGAAAGATCGTTGTGCAAATAACTCGAGTACGAAACCGTGCCGATCATTCCGCAAAGTTTTCCGCCGATCTCCGCGACAAACGTTTTGTAGCGCGCGTCTTTGGACATTGTTTCCAAACGCGTCGCCATCTCAACACCTGTCGTCTTGTAACCCAGGTCGCAAGCAAGCGCAGCAAGCTCCGCCGCGTCGTTCAATCTGGCATCGCGCACCGTAAGATCGACCCGTAACCCCGGTTCAATCATTCGGCTCATCCGCTTTCAAGCGCGGCAATAACTGCTCGAGAATTGTCGCCACCGATTCATCGACACTCTGCCGGTCCGTGTGCACGACGATTTCCGCGTCTTCCGGAGCTTCGTAGGGTGCGCCAATTCCGGTGAAGTCGCGAATCTCGCCGGCACGCGCCTTTTTGTAGAGATTCTTCGGATCGCGCGTTTCGCAAACTTCCAGCGGTGCATCGATAAACACTTCGATAAACTCGGCGTTGCCCTCCAGCGCGATCTCTCGCGCGCGTCGCCGGTCCATTCGATAAGGCGATATGAACGCTGTGATCACCACCGCGCCAGCGTCCGCCATTAGTTTCGCCACTTCGCTCACTCGGCGGATGTTTTCCACGCGATCTTCAGGTGAGAAACCGAGATTCGAATTTAGACCGTGGCGGACGTTGTCGCCGTCGAGCACGTATGTGTGCATGGCGCGGTTGAAGAGCTCACGCTCCAGGGCCTGTGCGATGGTCGATTTTCCAGCGCCGGATAAACCGGTGAACCAAACCACCGCGCCGCGATGTCCGGTGCGCACGGCACGTTCCCGGGCCGTAATTTTCCCCTCACTCCAAAAAATGTTTTGGCTCTTCGCGACACAACGGTCCGTATAAACGCCGCCGAAAATCGTGCCGCCACCGCGGATTTCGCCTTCCTCCACGATAACAAACCGGCCGAGATTCGGGATGCGCTCATGATTATCGATCACGAGCGGTCCGCGTGTTTGAATCGTTAGTCTGCCCACTTCGTTTCGTTCCAATTGTTCGCGGTTCTCGATCTTCGCCTCCAGCGTCGATGAATCCATCACCTGCTCGATCGACACGACCTGGCATTTCACCTCCTGGGTCGCCAGCCGCAGATTATAAAGACGACCAATGCGCAACGGTTCGCGCACGATCCAGAAAAGGTCGGCGTGAAAACGATTCGTCTCGATCGGAGTGTCCGTTTGGTGCGACGCGACATGACCGCGCTCGACAAAAATTTGCTCGCTCAAGGTGATTCCGATCGAATCCCCGGCCATGGCCGCGCCATCCGCCGGCGTGTTCCACCGCTCGATGGTCGCGACCACGGATGATTTGTTTGCCGGCGAAAAGACGAGCTCATCCCCCACCCTCAACATTCCCGTTTCGATTCGGCCGGCCACGATGCGGCGTTGGTCGAAGCGATAAACGTCCTGCACACAAAAGCGCAGCGGAAGATCGAGATCCGCTTTTCGAGGTTCGAACAAGTCGAGCGCTTCCAGAACAGTCGGACCGCGATACCACTTCATCTTCTCGCTCTGTTGCGCGACATTCTCGCCGCTCTTCGCGCAAGCCGGAACGAACGCCCGCGCTTCGAGCGAAAGCTCGACCAGAAACTTTCTGTAGTCGCTCTCGATCTCCGCAAATCGCTTCTCCGAAAAATCGGCCAGATCCATTTTGTTGACGACGACGACCAACTGCTCGATCCCGAGCAGACGCAGCAAATACGCGTGGCGCCGGCTCTGTTCGCGCACCCCTTCGTTTGCCGCGATCACGAGAACGGCCGCATCGGCGCGCGACGCGCCCGTGATCATGTTCTTCAAAAATTCCTTGTGGCCGGGCGCGTCGATGATGACGTACTTCCGCCGCGCGGTCCGGAATGGAATCTCGGTCGTGTCGATCGTGACGTTCTGTTTTTGCTCCTCGATCAGGGCGTCCAGCACGAAAGCAAACTCAAATTCCATCCCTTCCGCCGCGCATGCCTTTTTGATCATGTCGATCTTTCCTTCGGGCAACGAATCGGTGTCGTGCAGGATGCGACCGATGAGCGTGGACTTTCCATGATCGACATGGCCGGCGAAAACGATTTTCAGCGGCGTTGCCGCTGAAAATTGCGGATTGCGGATTGCGGATTGCGGATTTTCCTGCTGCTTCATTGATTATCGCCACCGCGCCGCGCCGTCTTGATTGACGCCACAACGATTGCCGGCAACTCGCTTGCTTCTGTGTGGAGATTTGCCAAGCGCCGTGGCTTGAGAAGCTTGAGAGCTTCGATCACTTCCGTCCAGTACGAAGCCTCATCGCATTCCTCCTTCACGATGCCGAGTTTAGCCACGAAGTCTGCGCGCGATCTCGCGCGGGCGGCGGCGCGATAATTCGCCCCGACCGAAGTGCCCGCGCGAAGTAACTGCCGGCCGAGCGCTTTCGCAGTTTCACTCCTCGGTAGGGCCTCAACTGCGCGGATGGTACGGATTCCGAATTCAAATGTGCGTTGTTTAAGTTCCTGTGTTGTCATATTTCTTCAATCCACACTTCGAACTCCGCAATCCGCAATTACAAAAATCCCTTCGCGCGCAGCTTTTGCATCGCGTTGCGTTCGTGATGGTCTTGCGCGCGACCGGCGCGCTCGGTCGTGCGCGTACTTTCCAGTTCGGCGATGATCTCGTCGATGGTCGATGCAGTGCTTGTAATCGGGTGCGTGATGGGACTGCAACCTAACGAACGGAAACGTTTTCCATCTCGCGCGAAATACATTTTCGGAATCGGAATGTTTTCGCGCTGGATGTAGCGCCAGATGTCCACTTCCGTCCAATCGAGCAACGGTTGCACGCGCACGTGTTCGCCCTTCGCCGGCGCGCTCGCGAATTGTGCCCAAAATTCCGGCGGTTGATCCTTGTAGTCCCATTCAAACTGCGCGTTGCGCGGCGAAAAATATCGCTCTTTGGCGCGAGTGGGATCTTCATCTCGGCGAATTCCCGTGATGAGCGCGTCCCATTTGTATTCGGTTAGCGCTTGCTGCAGCGCCACCGTTTTCAATTCATGCGTCACCGTCACCGGATCGTGGGTCTCATAACCGATGCCGCGCGCGCGCGCCTCGGTGTTGATCTTGACGACGAGATTGAGTTTGTACTGCTTTGTTGCCCAGTCACGAAACTCCAGCATCTCGGGAAACTCATAGGTGGTGTCGATGTGCAAAACCGGAAAGGGAACCTTTCCAAAAAAAGATTTGCGCGCGAGCCAGATGAGAACGTTGGAATCCTTGCCCATCGACCAGGGCATGGCGATGTTCTTGAAGGCGTGATACGCCTCGCGAAAAACAAAAATGCTCTGGTTCTCGAGTGCGTCGAGATAGGTGCGGTTTGAAGTCATGATATAGCCAGTTTGGGCGCCGCCGTTCTATACAATCGAGAACATCCTCCTGCAATGCGCGCAAGGTGGATCGGCCAGGCAGCTGCCGGGGCGATGTTAATCAATTCGCGGCCGCGCCGCGATTTTTAGCATCGAGGTCGCTGCAGCGTGGCGTCCCTGCCAATTGTCGACCTTAGCCACAGATCGACACAGATTTAGACAAATTCATTTTGAATTTCGGTACCACGGGTAATCTGTGTTTCATCCGTGTTAATCCGTGGCCGCTTTTCTCTTGCGGCGAAGAATCTCGCTCTTAGTGTCTCACGATGCCGGAAATTCGTCCTGCGGCCTACGATTCAAAAATTGAAGGCAACGTAATTTTTACGCGCTTTGATGCTGCCCTCAATTGGGTACGCAAAAATTCGCTTTGGCCGATGCCGATGGGGCTCGCCTGTTGTGCGATCGAATTAATGGCGACCGCCGCGTCGCGCTTCGACATCGCGCGCTTCGGCGCCGAGGTCATGCGTTTCTCGCCCCGGCAATGCGATGTCATGATCGTTGCCGGCACCGTTACGTATAAAATGGCGCTGGCCGTGAAACGAATCTATGAGCAGATGCCCGAACCGAAATGGGTCATCGCCATGGGCGCGTGCGCTTCGACCGGCGGCATGTATCGCTCTTACGCCGTTCTGCAAGGGATCGATCAGTTGTTGCCGGTGGATGTTTACATTTCCGGCTGCCCGCCCCGCCCGGAAGCGTTGCTGGCCGGTCTGATGAAATTGCAGGAGAAAATTTCGGGCGAGCGGTCTTTTCTCGCGCAGAAACCGAAGCTCGTGAAGCAACTCAGCGAAGCGCTCGCATGATCGGAACGACTCCGGTTTCGGATTGTAAGGCAAGCGCATCGCTTGCCGTTGGCTGTAGAACTGGCAGGCGGGGCGCCCGTCCTACAATACGCTAAACAAATGACCGGAACCGAACTGATCGCTTCGTTAGACAAACTGTTCTGGATGTGTCATCCCGAGCGACGCGAGGGATCTCACATGCTGGCATTACGCATTCTCGAACCAAAGCGTGCCGCAAATTTCGAATGAGAGATTCTTCGCTCCGCTCAGAATGACAAGTTTGCTATGACCGGACCGGAGTTACTCAATTCGCTCGGCAAATTATTTGGCTCAAAGATTCAGAATAAAACTGAGTTTCGCGGTGAGACGACCTACACGATTCTGCCCAGCGATTTGCGGGAAGTCGCGAAGTTCTGCCGCGACGAGCTCTCCTTCGATTATTTGATCGACATTACCAGCATCGACAATTTCGGTGAGGAGCCGCGCTTCGAAATCGTGTACGAGCTCTACTCGATGACGCTGGCGATTCATTTGCGATTGAAGTTACAAGTCTCCGAGGAAGTGGGCGGGGTCGATACGATTTCCGATATTTGGCCGACGGCGAATTGGCACGAGCGCGAAATTTACGACATGATGGGGATCAAATTCAACGGCCACCCCGACCTGCGTCGCATCTTGATGTGGGATGGCTACCCGTTCTTTCCGTTGCGAAAAGAATTTCCACTCGAAGGATTGCCCAGTGAAATGCCCGATGTCGCTTTCACGAAGATCACGCCAATGGAAGGCGGCCCATTCGTCACACAGCCCAGCACCGCCACCGCCAAAGATCGGGAACCACGCGCCCACCCGCCCGAATTATGAACATCTTCGGCGCAATCCCGAAATAGGCGAAGAATGTTTGCCCTTAAATACGAACGTTCGTCTAATTCGTTTGCTTCTAACGCGAAAACGCATCGAGCGCGATCTTGCGCCCTGTCATTTCACGCGGCCGAGACCGGCGGCGCCGAAGCCGGTCTTTTCGTTGCCGCCATCACGTCGGGCAAACTTTCATCACGCGTCAGCGTGAATTTTGTTTCCTGTTTCGGATAAGCGATCCGGCTGTGCAGCATTGTCATGAGCGTGAATCGAAATCGCTCCGCGATAATTTTTATCTCGCCCAGCGTGAGATCGCACTCGTCCAATTGTCGATCCGCGATGCGCTCTTCGATGAGCTCATCGACAAGCTGTTCGATTTTTTGCGGCGTCGGTTTCTCCAGGCTGCGCGAGGCGCTCTCAACGATGTCTGCCAGGCTGACGATGGCACTTTCCTTGGTCTGCGGCTTCGGCCCACTGTAGCGAAAGCTTTCTTCGCCCACTTCCGGAATGTCCTCTTCGCGCATGTTCATGATTTTGCCTCCGGCGCGGGCGTCTTCCTGCTGCTGTAGCGCGCGCTGGTAGAAATAATAAACCAGGGAAGTGCCGTGGTGTTCCTGAATGATGTCGATGATGGGCTGATTGAGTTTGTGCTTGAGCGCGAGATCGACGCCCTCCTTGATGTGCGCGATGATGATCAACGCGCTCATCGTCGGCGCAAGATCGTCATGCGGGTTGCGCTCAAAGTTCATGTTTTCGGTGAAGTATTCCGGCTTCACCAATTTGCCGACGTCATGAAAATAGGAACACACACGGCAAAGAGTCGCGTTCGCGCCGATGGCTTCCGCCGCTGCCTCAGCCAGGTTGGCCACGACCAAGCTGTGATGGTAAGTGCCCGGCGCCTCAATCGTCATGCGACGCAGCAAAGGATGGTTGAGATCGGAGGCCTCCAGCCAGGAGATGTCGGTCGTGATTTGAAAGAGGTTTTCGAGAATTGGCAGCGCGCCGCCAACCAGCATCGCGGTCACAATTCCATTTCCAACCGCGAGCGCGCTTTGCAGGCCGATCATTCCCCAATCGTTAGCGATCGGTGAAAACAAATTGATCGGGCCGATCAGGCCGAAGGTGAGCGATAGTAACCAGATGGCGAAGCCGACCCCGACACCTGCGCGGATCAGTTTGCTGCGGCGTCGCACCTGTAAAGTGAGATAGACAGCGGTGAATCCGCTGATCAAACTGGTCACGAGAAGCGGAGCGTCGATTTTTCCAAACAACACGCTGCTCCACAGACTGACGGAAACGGCGGCATAAAGGCCATGGTTGCGCCCAAGCAAAACGCTCAGCACGAGCGGGGCGAAGGCGTAGGGCGCGATGAGCCCGCCCATTTCCGGCTTGAGAAATCTAACCGTGCCGCCATTGCAAAGCACAAGTAAGAGCTTCGTCACCGCGAGCTGCACCAGGATGGTTCCGAAAACGAGAAAAACGCGCGAGTTTTGCGAAAAGGTCCTTGGCTGATTGATCCAGAGCTGCGTCATCGCGATGGCGAGAAAGAGCAGCGCGATCACGAAGTTCTTCGTCGGTTCCGGCTGTTGCCCGCTGAAAATAAGGAAGGCCAGGCCGGCAATAAAGCCGACAAAAATGAATACCTTTACGTAAGGCGCGTATTCGAGGCTTTGCAGCAATTCGTTGCGCGCTCGGCGGCGGCGGGTCTTCCGCGAAGCCAGGCCGCGCCTGATGAGTTGTCCGCGTTTTAGAAAGTCGAGCATTCGATTGCCGAGTGATTGTCGATTTAGATTATTTTCGTGAGGCCGGCGCAGGCGAACGGTGCTGCTGATAGGCGTTGATGATGGCCCGGACGAGTTCGTGCCGAACCACGTCGCGCTCTGTGAAATAAACGGTGGCGATCCCCGGAACATTTTTCAACGCCTGCAACGCTTCGAGAACGCCGGAACGTTTGTTTGCCGGCAGATCGATTTGCGTCACGTCGCCGGTTACCACACATTTGGAATTGGGACCAATCCGCGTCAGCAACATGAACATCTGTTCCGTGGTGGTGTTCTGGGCTTCATCCAGAATGACAAAAGCGTTGCTCAAGGTGCGGCCTCGCATATAAGCGAGCGGAGCGACTTCAATCGTCTGCCGCGCCAGCGCCCGCTCCAGTTCTTCCGTCTCCAACATGTCGCGCAGCGCGTCGTAGAGTGGGCGCAGGTATGGCGTAATCTTTTCCTGGAGGTCGCCCGGCAAAAATCCGAGTGCTTCACCGGCTTCCACGGCGGGCCTCGTTAAAATGATGCGTGCGACTTGCTCTTTCTTTAATGCGGCCACGGCCATGGCCACGGCCAGATAAGTTTTGCCTGTTCCCGCCGGTCCGATTCCAAAAACGATGTCGTGCTTCTGGATTGCATCGACATAATTGCGCTGGCCCGATGAGCGCGCCACGATCGGCGGTTTGCGCGGTGAAGTCACGATCTTGGTCGAGACAACATCACAGAGATTGTCGTTGCGCGCTTCGCTCACCGAATTGAGCGCGTATTGAAACTCGTGCTTTTCGATCGGCACACCTTTTTGTCGAGCTTGTTCCAGTTGATCGAAGACGCGTTGCGCCTGGTTGATCTTTTCCGGCTCACCCTCCAGTTTCACCCAGCCTTCGCGCGTCGTCACTTTTACGCCCAGAGAATCTTCGAGAGTTTTCAAGAGCTTAAGATCATTCGCGTAGAGTGACTGCAAGGCGCGCCCGCTCTCGAATTGCAACGTGCGCGTCTCAGTCATCTGCTAGCGAAAAGGTGGATCGCGCGCTCCGCGCGCGATGTTAAGAATGGCGCCGAAGGCGCATTATTTTTAGCATCGAGCTCGCCGACGGACGAATCCGTCCAATTGGCGGACAAGGGACTGCTCGATCCACCGAACTTGCCCAAGATCGACATCGTCACTTACCGGAACCCGTAGACCAGGGCCCAATGCGTCCGCTCTTCCGGAGATTCCTCAATGTTCACGATGATGAAATAGCTGCCGGTGCTCTTGGGAATGATGTGCGCGGCCGCGAAATGACCTTTTTCCCATCCGTCCGGCTGCTCCGCCAGCTTTCCCTCCGAGTCATAAATGTGCACCGAAATCTTCGCCCGCTCGACTTCCGTACCCATCCAGAACCAGTATTCGTTGCCTTTGAATAATTGCTGTCGGACAGCTTTTTTTTCGCCGGCGCCCAGATCGCCTCCCCAGTAATCTTCGCGCACCTGGAACCCTTCCTTCACATACGGTTCCGCCGCCTGGAGAGCGAACGATTGCGCATCATCGACTGAGGCAAAAACTGCCAGCCGCAGCGCGAGCAGGGCCGCGAGCGATGAGCTTCCGCGCAAGAGAACTTTCATAAACGCATTCATCAAAACCGTTAATCCCTTGTCACGATCCCGAAGTCGAGGCGCGTCGTGATCTCATTGATTTTTTTCACCGACTCCGGCGAGATGTGCGCGTTGCCCACGTCGATCAACGGCTTCACTTCGACAAGGGCGCCTTGAATTTCGCGGATGATGGCCAGATCGAACTCCGGCATCGCTTGCAGCCTCGCCTGAAAGTAAACAAGCAGGTCCGGCTGATGCAACAGCTCGGCGCCGTCTGTGGAAAAACGCTTCGTCACGACCGCCGTCAACACCTCGGTGCCGCGCAGCCATCCGCCCAGACTAACGAGCTGCGAGAGTTTTTCATCGTGCACTTCGTTCATCGCCTGCTGCACGCTGTTCTGGGTGCGATCCAGTTCCTGCCGCACATTCTCCCATTTGCGCTTGTCCGCCGCCTCGATGATGGCTTTTGCATGCGGGGTGATTGAATTGCCGACGCCGATCCCCTTCGAGAGCGTCAAAACACGCTGGCCAATTTCCTTCACCGTCGGCGCATCCTCCGCTTGCACGGCGATGAAGCCGTCGGCGATCACTGTTCCCAGCAAAAGCGCGATGCGCGGCCGCTCGGTAAAATTGCTTCCCTTGTTGCTGCGCACGTATTCTTTCCAGTTGACCGAGCCGAGCTTGTTCAACGCGCCGAAGACTTCATTTGGCAACGGCACCACGACGTCTTCCACTTTCTTTGATAGTTGTTTAACATCGATGTGCTGCGGAGCCTGAGCGCCCTGCGCGCAAAGCGTCAGGCCGCTCACGGCCACCGCACTCAGCTTTAAATATCTAGTGAACGGTTTCATGGAGAGCTTCGACTGTTGATTTCGGCTTCGTATTCAGGATTAATGGGGCAACTCTAAGCAGAACCTCCGCTCCACACAAATCGCCGCGCACCATATTTTGACTCCTCTGAATCGAACCAATTTTTCATCTCGGCGGCATCGTCTGTCACTTTTCTCATGAATTTCGCCCGGCTCCAGCAGATTCTCGACCGCGCCCCGGCCAAACGAATACTGGTGATTGGTGACTTGATGCTCGACGAATTCGTTTGGGGAAAAGTCGGCCGCATCTCGCCGGAGGCGCCCGTGCCGGTTGTCGAAGTGACCGGCGAATCATTTTATCCAGGCGGCGCCGCCAACGTCGCGCGCAATCTCCGCGAGTTCGTCGATCGCGTCGCGGTCATCGGAATGATCGGCGCCGACCGCAGCGGTCAGCAGCTTCGTGAACTTCAGGCCGAACAAAAGATCGACATGTCGAACTCGATCGAGGACGAGACGTTTCGAACCATCGTCAAAACACGCATCATCGCGCGTCATCAACAAGTGGTGCGGGTGGACCGCGAGCAAATCATGGGCCCATCGCCGGCACAAATTGCAAAAGTAATTGCTGCGGTGCGCAAGAATCTGCCGGAGACCGACGCGATCATTTTCGAAGACTACGGCAAAGGTTTTTTAACGACCGAGCTGGTTTCGCAAATTGCGCGCGACGGGCGCGCGGCTGGAAAAATCGTCGCGGCCGATCCCAATCCGCGACATTCGATCGACTGGCGCGGGATGAACGTTGTGAAACCGAATCGCACAGAAGCTTTTCTTGCCGCCGGAGTTCCGTGTCGAGATCCGGACGAATCGCCGGCAGAAGATGTCGATCTTGTACGCGCTGGCGAGACGTTGCTCGAAAAATGGGACACGCAATATCTCCTCATCACGCTCGGCGAACACGGCATGATGCTTTTCCAAAAAAACGAACCCCCGCATCACATTCCCACGAAAGCGCGCCAGGTTTTCGATGTTTCAGGCGCGGGCGACACGGCCATTGCCCTCTTTACCCTGGCGCTCGCTTGCGACGCCACGCCGGCCGAAGCGGCCGAAATCGCCAATCATGGAAGCGCAGTCGTCGTGGGCAAGCTCGGAACGGCCACCGTGACGCGGGACGAATTACTCGCAAGCTTCGAGCATGATTTCCAGTGACGAGAGATCTTGCGCTGTCTTTGTCGATCGCGACGGCACCATCATGCATGACGCCGATTACTGCTCCGATCCGAAGCAAGTTCATGTTTTCGAAGGTGTGCCGGAAGCATTGCGCCGTCTCAAAGGAAAAGGTTACAAGCTCATCATCATTACCAATCAAAGCGGAATAGGTCGCGGCTTTTTCACGCTCGATCAATACCGCGCGGTTGAGACGGAAGTCTTGCGTCAGCTTGGCCCCGGTTTGATCGATGCCACTTACTTTTGTCCCGACACTCCCGAGCAACCGTCGAAGTGCCGCAAACCCGCACCCGGCATGATTTTGGAAGCGGCGCGCGATCACCATGTCGATCTTGCACGTTCGTTTTTTATCGGGGACAAAGAAATTGACGCCGAATGCGGACGCAACGCCGGCGTGCGTACCATCCGCGTGCGCACTGGTTTAGATAAGATGACCGATGGTAGCCGTGCGGATTGGGTCGCGCGCGATTTGAATCACGCGGCGAAGATCATCTTACAGACCCCATGATGGCGCGGTCATCCCGAGCGGAGCGAGGGATCCTTCGCAGGCTGATGGAGTCCGCATTGGGAACACTTGTGTGACATCAAGAGCAAAATGCGAGATCCCTCGCTCCGCTCGGGATGACATGTCATTTTGTGTTTAGGTTAAACAAAGAGCTTGCGAATGACTAAGGCGGTCGGAATTATTCCCGCGCGTTGGGCTTCGACCCGTTTTCCGGGAAAGCCACTGCATTTGATCGCAGGCAAACCACTGCTTCGTCATGTCTGGGAACGTTGCTGCCGCGCAAAAAAATTGGATTCCGTGATCATCGCTACGGATGACATGCGCATCGCGGCTGCGGCTTTTGATTGGGGCGCGGAAGTCGCGCTGACTTCACCGAAACATGCAAGTGGCACCGACCGCATTGCTGAAGTTGTCCGCCGTTCAAAGGAGTTCGCGTTCATAATTAACATCCAGGGCGATGAGCCGCTGGTTGATCCGCGCTTGCTCGACAAGTTTGTCGAGAAGCTTCGCTCCGACCGCGAGATCGACATCGTCACTGCGGCGCATCCCTTTTCAAATTCAGCGGAAGCCTCTTCACCGCATCAAGTGAAGGTGATTGTCGATCTTGGCAGCAACGCGCTCTACTTTTCGCGCTTCGCCATCCCCTTCCCTCGCGATCGTTCCGTGCCGGTGAAATATTTACGCCACCAAGGCATTTACGGTTTTCGGCGTAAGACGCTCCTGCAATTTGTGAAATGGAAACCGACGCCGCTGGAGCGGGTCGAAGCGCTCGAGCAATTGCGCGCTTTGGAAAATGGTGTAAAGGTTCATGTGCTCGTCACGGAACATGGATCGCCCGGCGTGGACACGCCGGAGGACGCTGAAACGCTGGAGCAAAAACTTGCCCTTGCGAAACGAAGGAGTGTCTCCCAATGAAATATATTTTCGTCACCGGCGGCGTGGTGAGTTCGCTAGGCAAAGGCCTGGCCGCGGCTTCGCTCGGCACGTTGCTTGAGCTGCGCGGTTTGCGCGTCGTCTTCCAAAAATTCGACCCGTATCTCAATGTCGATCCTGGGACAATGAATCCATTTCAGCACGGCGAAGTTTACGTGCTCAACGACGGCGCGGAGACCGATCTCGATCTCGGTCATTACGAGCGCTTCACCAATTGCGTCCTCTCGCGCCACAACAATCTCACCAGCGGCCAGGTTTACGAAAGCGTCATCTTAAAAGAACGGCGAGGTGATTATCTCGGCAAAACCGTGCAGGTGATTCCGCACGTCACGGACGTAATCAAAGGCCGCATTCGCGAACTTTCCGATGAAAGCAAATATGACGTCGTCATCACCGAGATCGGTGGAACGGCCGGCGACATCGAAGGCCTGCCGTTTCTCGAAGCGATCCGGCAATTCATTCTCGAAGTCGGCCCGCAAAACGTAGTGAACATTCACGTCACGCTCGTTCCTTACATCAAGGCGGCGGCCGAATTAAAAACGAAACCGACGCAGCAAAGCGTCGCGAAGTTGCGCGAAATCGGTTTGCAACCGCAAGTGCTGATTTGCCGCACCGAGAGAGCGCTCGATCGCGAGGTGCGACAGAAATTGTCGATGTTTTGCAGCGTTTCTGAGAAAGCGGTGATCGAAGCGCGCGATGTCGAACACACCGTTTACGAATACCCGTTAATGTTGCACGCCGAGGGACTCGACCAACTTGTTTGCGATCTGTTGCATCTCAAGACGCCCGAACCCGATTTGACAAACTGGCGAAAATTTGTTGAGCGGGTCATCAGTCCGAAAAAACAGGCGACCATTGCAGTCGTTGGCAAATACATCGACTTGCAGGACGCTTACAAAAGTATTTACGAATCGCTCACCCACGCGGCGGCGAGCCAGGATTGCGGGATTAACTTAAAGCTGGTGGACGCCGAAACGCTCCAAGACGGCGTCGATGGAAAATTGAAAGACGTGGCCGGCGTTTTGATTCCCGGTGGTTTTGGCGAGCGCGGCGTCGACGGAAAAATCAAAGCGGCGCGTTTTGCTCGCGAACACAAGGTCCCTTACCTCGGCCTGTGTCTCGGCATGCAGGTCGCGACGATCGAGTTCGCGCGCAATGTCTGCGGACTCGAGGGCGCCAACAGCACGGAGTTCGATAAGGACGCAAGCGAGCCGGTTATCTCGTTGCTTGAAGAACAACGCGGCGTGCGCAACAAAGGCGCAAGCATGCGGCTCGGCACCTGGCCGACAAAAATCGCGACAGGCACACTGGCGGAAAAAATTTACGGCAGTAACGAGGTGCTCGAACGCCACCGGCACCGTTATGAGTTCAACATGAAATATCGCGACCGGATGAACGAAAAAGGATTTATCATCTCGGGCACGTCACCGGACGGCGCGCTGGCCGAGCTCGTCGAGCTGCGGGACCACCCTTACTTTGTTGGTTGCCAATATCATCCCGAATTTCAGAGCAAACCGAACAAACCGCATCCGCTCTTCAAAGGTTTCATCCAGGCCTGTCTGGCGCATCAAGCCGGTCGTGCGCCGCACGATGCAACCGGTCCATTATCGCCGCCCCGAGTCCCTGATCAGGAACTGGTTCTGCAACGATAAGATCGACATCGGGCGCGTCGAGCTCGCGCAAATAGCGAAATAAATTCGCAGCGGCTTCGCGAAGATCTTTGCGTTCGCTCAAATTGCGAATTGCGACGAAGCGTTTGTCTTTTTCAATCGCGTTCCACGCGAGCAACGCGCAATGCTGATTTGGTTTCGGTGAAAATGAATTCAAATCTTCCACGACACGCAGCGGCGTTTGCGGCGCGTAATGTGACGGCAATTGTCCGGGCGCGCGAACAGTCGTGGCATCGGCGTCTTGCCGATGGGACATGGGCTGGAAGCTCATGCCACGTAGCTGCTCGGCGGTGATTGGCCCGCGGCGTAAGATGTCGATCCCGCCGTGGCGGACCGCGATGATGGTCGATTCAATTCCGTGCCCGGTTGGTCCTGCATCGACAATCAGTGGAATTCTGCCGCCAAGTTCGTCCTGAACATGTTGCGCGGTGGTCGGACTGATTCGACCAAATCGATTTGCGCTTGGCGCAGCCAGCGGCTTTCCGAACGCGCGAACGATTTCGGCAAAGATTTCATGCGCGCTGATTCGAACGGCGACTGTGTCGAGACCTGCGGTTGCGATTTCCGGCACAATCGATCGGCGACCTAAGACGAGCGTCAGTGGTCCCGGCCAAAACTGCGCGATCAGTTTTTCAACAAGCTCGCGCGAAAGTTTGTCGATCTTCGTGACATGCTCGAGCCATTCCTCGTTAGGCAAATGAACAATCAGCGGATCAAAGCGCGGCCGTTCCTTTGCCTCGAAGATTTTTGCGACGGCGATCGGATTGAAAGCGTCTGCCGCCAGTCCGTAAACAGTTTCCGTCGGTAACGCTACCGTTTTGCCGTCGCGAAGAAGCGCGACTGCCTTCGACGCGGCCTCCGCACGTTCCTCGCCCGTTCGCGAAGGAACAACCTCTGTTTTCACTTTGGCACTCGCTGCGCGAGCACCGCGTCAGACTGTTTCTTGCGAAAAGCTCCGACTTTCTTGCGAACTTTTTCGTCGTGCAGCCCGATAATGCTCGCCGCGAGCAGCGCCGCGTTCTTCGCGCCCGATGTGCCAATCGCGAGCGTCCCGACGGGAACGCCGGCCGGCATCTGGACAGTCGAGAGAAGCGAATCCAATCCTTGCAGCGCCTGCGATTGCATCGGGACTCCCAAAACCGGCAGCCAAGTGTAGGCGGCAATCACTCCGGCTAAATGCGCGGCTCCGCCCGCCGCCGCGATGATTACGTGCAATCCACGATCCGCTGCCTTGCGCGCAAAGGCAGCTGTCGCGTCGGGGGTGCGATGCGCGGAAAGGACTTTGTGTTCGTTAGGGACGCCGAGGTCATCGAGCAGTTCGACGGAATGGCGCATTGTTTCCCAATCCGATGTGCTGCCCATCACGACGGCGACGAGCGCTGAAGACTTCGATCTGGGCATACAAATAACTGTAAGGGAAGCTGTCAGCTTCCCATACAAAGTTGTAAAGCGGTTTTTGAATTCAAGGAACGGCGGTTTCCGAACCGTCGGGGCGATTTGGAAAAATCGGCCTTCCTTGTCTTTTCAAGAACACGCTTCAAACGCATATTGGCGAGTGAATTCGGCGAGGTCGATTGTCCTTATCGGAATGATGGGCGCAGGCAAATCGTCGGTTGGGCGTTGTCTTCAGCGGCGGACGGGACTTGCCCGGTTCGACACAGATGAAATCGTTTCGTCGAAATTCGGGCTGTCGATTCCGGAAATTTTTTCCGAGCACGGTGCGGAACGATTTCGCGAAGCAGAAGCCCAAGCGCTGGTGGAATTGGCCCCGAAAGCTTTCGGGGCAATTATTGTGACCGGTGGCGGCGGTGTTCTGCGCGATGAAAATGTCGATCTTTTGAAGCAAGTGGGAACAATCGTTTGGCTCGACGCAGGCGAAGAAACGCTTTTCGAAAGAGCATCGCGTAGAAGCAATCGGCCATTACTGCAAACGAAGGATCCGCGCACGACGTTCTCGGAAATGTTGCGCGCGCGCGCGCCGCTTTATGCAAAGGTTGCAGATATTCGCGTCGATACATCGGCGCTAACGCATGATGAAGTTGCGGACGTAATTTTGAGGAAGGTTGAAGAGTTAGTCACGACGCGAAAATGATCTCTTCTGATATCGATAATGTGGGCTCCCCGATTTCGAAGGCGGAATTGAAGGCGCAGCTTGTCGCGTTTGCGCGTGACCTTGGTTTTGATTCATCCCGTGTCACAGCGTGCGCTCCGCCGACTCATGCAGAGGAGTTTCGTGATTGGCTGAAAGCGGGCGCTGCGGGTGAGATGAGCTACATGGAACGCGGCGAAGAGAAGCGCCGCGATCCGCAAAAAGTTTTGCCGAACGCGCGCTCGATCATTGTGGTGGCGTTGAGTTATTGGCAGGGAGAAAAATTGCGACGGTCAGAGGCCGTCGCTACAGGTAGAATTGCGCGTTATGCTTGGGGCGATGACTATCACGATGTGATCGCGGCCAAGCTGGAGAAGATCGACAATTTCTTGCGCGAATTCGGCGGGGAACAAAAATGTTACGTGGACACCGGCCCGATTTTGGAACGCGATCATGCGGCGCAAGCCGGCATTGGCTGGCATGGCAAGAGCACGATGCTGATCGACGAACGGCTCGGGACCTGGTTTTTTCTCGCGGAAATTTTGACGACGCTGGAGCTGCCGCCCGATCCTGCAGCACGGGATCGTTGCGGCAAATGCGAGCGTTGCATCAACGCGTGTCCAACGGGCGCGATCACTGCGCCGCATGAACTCGATGCGCGGCGCTGCATCTCTTATCTCACGATCGAGCTGAAAGGCTCGATTCCGCTGGAATTTCGGCCGCTGATTGGCAATCGCATTTTCGGCTGCGACGATTGCCTCGACGCGTGTCCGTGGAATCGATTCGCGAAGGTTTCGCGCGAGAGCGCGTTCTCGGCGCAAAGATCGACAATTGGTATGGCGCTGCGTGATTATTTGAACTTGAGCGACGCGGAGTTTCGAAATCTATTCCGCAATTCGCCGATCAAACGGATCAAGCGACGCGGGTTTTTGCGCAATGTCTGCGTGGCCTTGGGCAACGTCGGCACGGTGGAAGATCTGGCTGCGCTTGAACGAGCGGCTGCCGACCCGGAGCCGCTGATTGCTGAGCACGCGGCATGGGCCACCAAGCGGATTCGTGAGCGCTTCGGCGGGGAAAAAGCGCGAAGTAATTGAATCCAAACGGCCTGGTTCTTGCATCCCAACGTCGATGTTCATGAACCGTTTGCTTTGTAAAGGTCTAAAGTGAGATAGTTTCTGACGCTTTCCCTCACCTCTCGAAACCTTTATGCACCAAGCCTTAACCACCCCGCCAGTTGCGCCGCAGATTGCGCGGAAACGCCGCGCCCGTCGCAAGCGCTACATCATTTTCGGGTCAATCGGACTGATCCTGCTCTGGATCATTGTTTCTTTCATCCTCTCGAAGCGCGAGAAGCCGATTCCGGTGACGACTGAAAAGGCGGTGCGCAAAACCATCCTGCAAACCGTTTCCGCCACTGGCAAAGTGCAGCCGGAAACAGAAGTAAAAATCTCCCCGGAAGTGGCAGGCGAGATCATCGAGTTGCCAGTGGAAGACGGGATGTCGATCAAAAAGGGCGACTTGCTCGTCAAGGTTAAACCGGATTCTTACAGGGCGCTCCTCGAGCAACAGGAAGCTGCGATCAGCTCGGCCAAGGCGACGAACCTTCAGCAGAAGGCGACGATGATGAAGACGGAGCAGGACATCAAACGCGCCCAGGACATGTTCGCGAAGAAAACGATTTCGGTGCAGGAATACAACGCTGCACAGGCTGCCTATGACGTTGCGAAAAACACTTACGAAAGCTCGCTACATGAGATCGAGCGGGCGCAGGCGGGCTCGAGCCAGGCGCGCGATGCGCTTTCCAAGACGACGGTGTACTCGCCGATCGATGGAACGGTGACGGTCTTAAACAGCAAACTGGGCGAACGCATCGTCGCGACGGGACAGTTTGCCGGGACGGAAGTGATGCGTGTGGCCGACCTCGAGCACATGCAGGCAGTTGTCGATGTTAACGAAAACGATGTTCCGAACGTGAAAGTCGGGGACAAAGCACGGGTGAAAATTGACGCTTATGGCGATCGCAGGTTCAACGGCACGGTGGCTCAAATTGCGAACACGGGAAAGACCACTGGCGCCGGCACGCAAGAGGAAGTGACCAATTTCGAAGTGAAAATCAATCTGGACAGAGAAAATGTTCTGCTGCGGCCAGGGCTCAGTGCCACGGCAGACATTGAAACGAACATGGTAAAGGACGCCGTGGCCGTGCCGATGCAGGCCGTCACGATTCGAACCGGCGACAGCAACTTGAGCCCGGAGGAGATCGAAAAGAAAAAGCAAAAGGCAGCACAGCGCGACAAAGGCGACAACAACGCAGACTATGTCAATGAGCGTCAGGAAAAACAGACACAGAAAGAGGAACGGGAAAAACTCGCGAAGGTCGTCTTCCTGAAAAAGGGCAACAAAGCGCAGATCGTGAAAGTGACCACTGGGATTTCGGATGACACTTACATGGAGATAAAGACCGGCATTCAACCGGGCGATGAAGTGATTTCTGGCAGTTACAGCGCGATCAGTCGCAAACTGAAAGATGGCGCGAAGGTGACTTACGACAAAGAAGCGATGAAGTGAGGTGAAGAGTGAAAAGTGGGAAGTGATTAGTGAGAAGTAAATTGGCACACCGCACGTCTCACTCATCACCTCTCATATCTCACCAGTCCCATCCCGCTGTTCAACATGAGGACTTCTGATTCAACTCGTCCGCGCGGGCCGATCGTCATCGACATCGAGAACATCACGAAAGATTACGTGATGGGCGAAGAGACCGTTCATGCGTTGCGGGGGGTGTCGCTTCAGATTCATCGCAATGAATACATCGCGATCATGGGCCCCAGCGGCAGCGGCAAATCAACGCTCATGAACATGGTTGGCTGTCTCGATACGCCAACCTCTGGGCGTTACGACTTCAACGGGCGAAACGTAGCCGAAATGGATGATGACGAGCTGGCGGCGATTCGAAATCGCGAAATCGGATTTGTCTTTCAGACGTTCAACTTGCTGCCGCGCTCGGACAGTTTGCGCAACGTTGAGCTTCCGCTCATTTACGCCGGAATGGACCCGCAAACGCGCGAAGAACGCGCGACGCAAGCTCTTATCGATGTGGGTTTGGGCGATCGGATTCACCATAAGCCTAACGAATTGTCCGGCGGTCAGCGCCAGCGCGTGGCGATCGCCCGCGCGCTTGTAAACAGGCCTTCGATTATTTTGGCCGACGAACCGACCGGCAATCTCGATTCAAAAACGGGCGAGGAGATCATGGCCTTGCTCGAAGATTTGTATCATCGCGGCAATACAATCATTCTGGTCACGCATGAACGGGACATCGCTGCGCACGCACGCCGGACAGTTCGTTTGCGTGATGGCGTGATTGAAAGTGACCAGCGTGGGTTCGTACCGCACGTCGAGTCGGTGGCGGCGCGCTAAGGATCGACAATGAAACGCTTCCTCTACGAGCTGGGCGAAAGCTGGAAGATTGCAGCGGCGCAAATGCGCTCGAACCTAACGCGCTCCACACTTACCGCGCTCGGTGTAATCATTGGCATCGTCGCTGTGACGTTAATGGGGACCGCGATCGGTGGAATTTCGATCGGCTTCGACAAGAGCATGTCGATCTTCGGAGACGACATTCTCTATGTGGGGCAATGGCCGTGGAAAAATGTGGATGATTGGTGGAATTATCGCGACCGCAAAAAGATCAAGACCGAGTACGCCGAGCCGATCAATCGCATGATCGCAGCGACACCAAACTCGAACCTCGTCGTGGCGGTGCCCGCTTCGGGGCTTTACCGGAGCGTTAAATACGCGGACAACGAAGTCAGTAACGTCCTGGTCCGAGGAACGGTTTCGGATTATATCATCACCTCGACGTTCGATTTTAAAGAAGGGCGCTTTTTCAACGAGGTGGAATCTCGCGGCGGCGCCAACGTTTGCGTCCTCGGCTACGACGTGGCCGACGCGTTGTTTCCCTCCGCAAGTCCGATCAACAGATCGGTGCTCATCAACGGGCAACCCTTCAGCGTAATCGGAGTTATCTCGCGGCAAGGAAGCTTTCTCGGAATCTTCAGCCTGGATTCGATCGTGGTAATGCCGCTGCCGGCATTCCAGAAATATTTCAGCGCGAAAAGCGACTCGGACATTTTGGTAAAGGTGAAGGATAAAACAAAACTCGCCGACGCGAAGGACGAGTTGACGGGACTCATGCGCCGCGTGCGCGGGTTGTCTCCGGAACAAAAGGACGACTTCTCGATCAACGAACAACAAGCATTGAAGAGCACGCTCGACCCGATAAAAAACTCGATCGCGATCGCTGGACTCTTCATCACCGGACTGTCCCTGTTTGTCGGCGCGATTGGGATTATGAACATCACTTTCGTAAGTGTGAAAGAGCGCACGAAGGAAATTGGAACGCGCAAAGCGCTCGGTGCGCGTCGCCGCACCATCTTGCTCCAATTCTTGATTGAATCGACGGCGCTGTGCCTGCTCGGCGGATTTATCGGCTTAAGTGTTGCGTATCTGATGTGTTTCGGAATTGGAAAAGCTTTCCCATCTTTCCCGATCGACTTCTCATTCGGTCTCGTGCTCGCAAGCATGATTGTGTCGGTGATGACCGGATTGGTCTCCGGGTTCGCGCCGGCCTGGTCCGCATCGCGTCTCGATCCAGTTACGGCGCTAAGATACGAATGAACCCAAGTCTAAGACTCTGAGATAGGATCGGCATGTTGTTTGGCGAAATCATAGCTATGGCGCTCAACTCGTTAGGCGCGAACAAGCTCCGTTCGGCATTGACGATGATTGGCATAACGATCGGTGTCTTTTCTGTTATCTCAGTGATGACTGCGATCGGCGCGTTGCAAAACTCGATCGAGAACGGGATTAGCTTTCTTGGTTCAAACATTTTTCAATTCGCGAAATACCCCGCCAATATGAACGCGAGCGGCAACGTGAAGAAAAAATATGAGAACCGCCGGAACATCACTTACCGGCAAGCGTTGCATTATTACAAGTTGATGGAAGGAAGCGCGCGCGAGATTTGTCTCAAGAGCTTCGCTTACGAGGTGAAAGGCCAGGCGGTTTACAAGGGCGTGAAGACGACACCGAGTCTTCTCATCGTCGGCGCAAATCGGAGTTTTCTAACAGCGAATGCATACACGCTCGACTACGGCCGAAATTTGAACGACGAAGATGTCGATCTTTCGCGCAGCGTAATCGTCGTCGGAAAGATGATCGAGAAGCGTTTGTTTCCGCATGAAACGCCGATTGGCAAAGTGATCAGAGTAAGTGGCCACACTTTCACAGTGATCGGTGTTCTCGCGGAAAAAGGGACCGCGTTCGGTCAAAGCCAGGATGATCTTTGCATCATGCCGATCACGCGATTCTTCGAGGATTTCGGCGAAGCGAAGCGCACGGTCAACATCGCGACCCAAGCCTTTTCAGCGGAAACTTATAATCGCACGCTCGACAAAGCAGT
>Ga0184605_10000039_pt1 | contig 34721 bp, 27 predicted proteins | sample PLM0_30_coex_FD_132995 | JGI IMG/M metagenome (GOLD analysis project Ga0184605, IMG submission 132995) | Groundwater sediment microbial communities from an aquifer in East River, Colorado, USA - PLM0_30_coex | ecosystem: Environmental > Terrestrial > Soil > Riparian zone | place: USA: East... | reverse complement strand
CAACCGAAGCAGGTCTGCACCGCCGGAATTCCCGGCTCGCTCGAGATCGCCACGGTATTGTGACAATACAGGCATGCGATCTGATCTTGACCGGCGTGGATATCGTGACGGAAGAAGATGGGCTGGCGGGGACCCTTGAGCCGCCCCGTGTCACTGATGACGGGAGCCTTGGAGGCTGGCGCGGACTCACCCGTTTGTGCCGCGGCCGGGAAGGCGATGAGGAGCGCGATCGCGACGCCGGCCCCGACCCTACCACACCTCTTCGTCATCCAGAGCGCTCGATGGCGAATGTATCGGTTTGTGTTGTGGCACGGCTTGCGGGCGCCGGAATGTAGCGCCGGCGCGGAAGCGCGCACAAGCCCTGCGCGTGCAGGGACGCAGCATCCCGCGTCCCGACCACACCGGTCATTCGGGCCGCGCCAGCAGCTGATGTTTCAGACCAATGACGTCGACGAACGCATCCACCGTCTCGAGGTCCGGGAACGCCATCCAGCACCACCGCACGCCGCCCGCGACCTGCCCGCCGCGGATGGCCTGCCGCGACGCCCGCGGCAGACCATTGGTGACGGCAAGCTCGCGCTCATCGCTTTCGGTGAGAATGAACGTGCCCGAGAGGCCCGTTTCCATGGGATGGAGGTAGCCGAGCTTGCGCCCGCCGACCTCGTACATCCAGACCCACTTCCACGCCGTGCCCAGGAACACCACCTGCTCGGTGACGTGTTTCAGCGCCCGGATGCCGTCCCGCGCCCGCTTGAACCGCTGCGCGGCACGGGTCGGCAGGTCCTTGAGCGGCGCATCGGGCTTGGGACGCTTGTGCGGGCTCGGGTACAAATTCGTCGCCCAGTAGCCGGCCGGCTGGTGCTCGATGGGAATCATGGTGCGTCAATATGTAAACCGCGGCTGACCGAACGGAAGCGCCCCGCGAGAGTTCGAGCGCGCGCCTCGAGCACCACGACGTCGCCCGCCAGCGCGCGCGCCAACGCCTCCGCCGGCCGCGTAGGCATGGCGTCCGCTCCCTCGACCACTCCATAGAGCTCCGCCAGCTGCGCGTTGAGGCGGGTCAGGCTCGCCGGCGCCGGCCCGCCGGCCGGGGGTCCGGTCGGCCCGCTCTCCAGCGCAGCCGCCTCCCGCTCGAGCGAGTCGAGCGTCGCCGCGAGGGGCCCCGCTCCCGCGCGCTGTCGCGCGCCTGGTAGCTCGCGTCGCAGCGCGCGCACGCCGGCGAGCGCCATGGAATCGCGGCGCAATGCGCCCACCAGTCGGGACGCCACGATCCACTGGCGCGCCAGCGCGCCCGCCGCGAGCGGGACTCGGGGATCCATGCGTACGGCGAGGGGCTGTTGGTAGGCGCGCCCGTCCACGCTGAGCCGCGCCGTGTAGCGGCCCGGTAGGACCCACGGGCCGCGCGGCTCGCGTGGCGTGTCGTGCGGGATCGCCGCGATGGGGTAGTCGTGGCGGAGCACGGGCGGGGGCGGTCCGCGCAAGTCCCACACGAAGCGATGCATTCCCTGGCCCGAGCCGAGCCGGGTGGGCGGCCTGATCCACCACGGGGGAATGTTCAATCCGGTATCGGGCAGCTCGGGCGGGTCGTCACTCGAGAACCGCCGGACCAGCCTGCCGCCCGCGTCGAGGATCTCGAGCACGACCGGCGCCACGGGAAGCCGAGGGAGGTAGTAGTCGACCACTGCGCCGTCGGGCGGGTTCGGCGCAGCGGGCTCGTCGATCGGGAGCGGCGTGTCGGTGTTCTGGTTCCAGCGCACCCGCACGGCGCCGGCCGGCCGGAAGAGGTACGCGGCGGTTGGCGCAGCGGCCGCCGCCTCCGGGATTTGGCGCAGCGGTGTCACGTCGTCCAGGATCCAGAACGATCGTCCGTGCGTGGCGATGACCACATCGCTGTCGTGTACCACGAGGTCGCGCACCGATGTCGCCGGCAAGTTGAGCCGCAGCGACTGCCAGTGGTCGCCGTCGTCGAACGAGACGTGTACGCCACGTTCGGTTCCGGCATACAACAACCCGCGGCGGGCGGGGTCCTCGCGCACGGCGTTGACGACCTCGTTCGACGGAATCCCCTCGACGGTCTCGATCCAGGTCTTGCCGCCGTCCCTGGTGCGGGACACATGCGGTTGCAGGTCGTCGAGCCGGAAGCGATTCACCGCGGCGTACGCCTCGAGGGTGTCGAAGTGCGACGCCTCGATCAGCGATACCTTGCTCCAGGGCGTGAGCGCGGGCGGCGTCACGTCCGCCCAGGTCCGACCGCCGTCGTGCGTCACGTGGATCAGGCCGTCGTCGCTGCCGACCCAGAGCAAACCCGTCTTCCGAAACGACGGCGCGATCGTGTAGATCACGCCGCGGTGCCGGCCGTTCTCGGGATCCAGAGCCGTGAACGCACCGAGATTCGCGGGCACGTCGTACGCGGCGCGCGTCAGATCGGGGCTCAGCGTGTCCCAGCTCGCGCCCCCGTTCACGGTTCGGAACAGCACATTCGTGCCGAGATACAGCACTCGCGGGTCGATGGGGGAGAACAGGAGCGGCATGGTGCGGACCCAGCGGTACTGCCCCGTCCGGACGGGCTCGGGCGACACCTCCTGTACCTGGCCCGTGCTCCAGTCGAACCGGCTCAGCCTGCCGCCGTAGACGATGTTGGGGTGGAGCGGATCCGGCGCGACGTAGCCGTACTCTTCGGCGCCCACCGGGTGCCACTCGCGGAACGTGATCTGGCCGTCGTTGCCCCGGCTCACGATCCCGGCCGACCCGCTCTCCTGCTGGCCGCCGTACACGCGATACGGGAAGCGCCGGTCGGTGGTGACGTGATAGAATTGCGCCGTCGGCTGGTTGTACCACGAGCTCCACGTCTCGCCACCGTTCACCGTCACCACCGCGCCCTGGTCCCCCGCGAGCAGGATGATCCGGGGGTCCCGCGGATCGATCCACAGCCGGTGGTAATCGTCGCCGCCGGGAGCGCCGCGGAACGCGGCGAACGTCTGCCCCCCGTCGCTGGACTTCCACGCGACCACATTGGCGACGTACACCACGTCGGGATTCGTCGGATCGACCTTGACCTCGTTGAAGTCACCGTCCCGACCCCACAGGCGCGCGTCGGTATTGGCGAGCCGCCAGTGCTCCCCGCCGTCGTCCGACCGATACAGGCCGCCGCCCTGCGTGGCGCCCACGACGGCGTACATCCGCCCGGGCGCACTCGCCGCGACGGCCAGGCCGATGCGACCGAGTTCCTCCGCCGCGCCGGGGAGCCCGCCGGTGATCCGGCGCCACGTCGTGCCGCCGTCGCTCGACTTGTACAGACCATTGCTGGCGGACAGCGTCCACGAGCTCCCGATTTCCCAGGGGGCCTGTCGTGCGGCCCACAACACGGCGAACACGACTTGGGGATCGCCCGGGTCGAACGCGAGATCCACGGCGCCGGTGTTGTCGTCGCTGAAGAGCACCTGCTGCCAAGTCGCGCCGCCGTCGGTCGAGCGGAACACCCCGCGTTCGCGGTTGGGGCCGTAGGGATGCCCCAGCGCCGCGACCAGCACACGGTTCGGATCGCGCGGATCGACGACGATCGCGGGGATCTGCTGTGCGTCCCGCAGGCCGAGATGCCGCCACGTCCGCCCGCCGTCCGTGGACTTGTACATCCCGTCCCCGACCGACAGGTCGGGACGCTGCAGCCCCTCACCGCTCCCGACGTACAGCGTCTGCGGGTCGGATGGCGCCACGGCGATCGCGCCGATCGACTGCGTCGGCTGGTCGTCGAAGATCGGCGTCCAGGTGCGGCCGTAGTCCGCGCTCTTCCACACGCCGCCGTTGTTCACGCCGATGTAGAGCACGTCCGGGCCGCCGGGCACACCGGTGGCGCCGACGGTGCGGCCGCCGCGAAACGGGCCGATCATGCGCCAGCGCAGCGCGGAGAACAGCGCCGGGTCGTACTGCTGGGCGGGGGCCGACGGGGCCGAGGCCAGGGCGAAAGCCGAGAGGACGGCGCAGAGCAGCAGCGCCCGAGGCATGCGAGACACCGTTCGACTCCGTTCTAGAGCGTTCGTGACGCGGCGCGGAACCGTGCCGTGTCGAGCAGCCGAGCGACCGACACACCGGGGACCGCCATGCGTCCGTCCTTACTCATGGTCAGCTTGATGACGTCCACGCCGCGCCCGAACCAGCGCGTGCTCGGCTCTAGGTCCGAAGGATAGACGCAGCCCGGCAAGGCCGCGACGGCGATGCCGGCCTGGGAGCCGATCCCGGACTCGGGCATGGTTCCCGCCCACAGCCGTGCGCCGCACTCCGCCGCCACCCGATAGATGCGGCACGCCTCGGTGAGCCCGCCCACGCGATGGACCTTGACGTTCCAGACCGTCGGGCCGTCGAGTGCCACAATTTGGCGCGCCGCCGCCGCATCGCGCAGCGTTTCGTCGAGGCACACGGGCGTCGCGAGCGCTTGCGCCAGCCGGGCGTGGCCCACGAGCTCGTCGGGGGCGAGCGGCTGCTCGATGTAGAGGAGTCCCGCGTCGTCGAGTGCGCGCAACGCGCGCTCGTCCTCGGGCCAGGCGTACGCGCCGTTGGCGTCCACCGTGAGCGGCAGGTCCGTGCCCACCATCCCCGTGCGGGCGGCGCGCACCGCCACGTCGTCCCACCCCGGCGCGACCTTGATTTTCACGCGCCGGTAGCCGTGTTGCACCGCGTCGTACACGCGGCGCGTGAGGGTCTCAGGGTTGCGGTCGGCGGGAATCCCCAGCGCCACACCGCAGGGAAAGCTCGCTCCGGGAGCCACGCCGAGCCGCTCCGCGACCAGCTGTGCGAGCCCCGTGCCCCGCCGGTGCGCCTCGAGGTCCCAGGCCGCGGTCTCGATGCCCGCCCGGGCAAACGGGTTCCCGCGCACGTGCTCCCGCAGCGCGGCGTCCACCGCCTCGGGGGAGTCGAACTCCCGGTCGGCGACGCGGGAAACGAGCACGCGCGTGATCAGGTCGCGCGCGCTCCCCAATGTCTCCTCCGAGTAGAAGGGCAGCTCGTCCGGGGCGGCCTCGCCGTAGCCCACGTGCCCCTGGTCGTCGTGCAGCAACACGACCACGGACCGTCGCGCGTCGATCTGGCCGCCGGAGATGATGAACGGCTCCGCGAACGGCAGCTCGAGCGCGAACAGCTCAACCCGCGCGATGCGCATCGCTGCCCACGTCGAGGAAATGGAGCTCGCCCCCGCGCCGCGCCAGCTCACCGCGCTCTTCTAGGGCCAGCATCCCGGCGATCAGGCCGTGCTGCGGATGAAACACCAGCGCATGGAGCGCTCGCGCGGTGCGGGAGCCGTGCGTGGCGGGGTACTCCGACTGGGGCAGTTGAAAGAAGGTGTGGAGTTGGACGCTCTCGCAGCCGCGACGGGCGTAGTCGAGGATCAGACCGCCGGAACAGATGTTCCCCGTGCCCGTGAGGGCCGGGAGCCCGGCACGGGCGTGCGGGGTCAGTGGGTGCGCTGACCCCGGGCGCGAGCCCGGGGATCGTGGGAGGAGGTCGAGCACCCTCAGGTTCCGATCGCTCAGGTCACATCCTCCGTAGGCCACGCCGCGTTCGGCGTCGAACAGCCGATTGAATACCACCAGCGCGTTGGCTCCGGTACACGCGTCCATCATTTCGATCTGAAACCGGTCATCGAACCGCGCATTCATGAGCTTCACCGCGACGCGCACGGGGATCGGTGAAGCGGCGCGGATGCGTGTGGGCACTTCGCGAAGCCAGCGGAGAATCTGTGCGCGATCGTCGGCGAGCGGGTCGCCCGCGAGGGTGGGCGAGAAGTCTTTCTCGACCAGCAACGGCGGCGCGCCCCAGGCTTCCGCCAGCCGCCCGGTCGTGTGACGGTACTCGGTGTCGCGGAACGACTCGTCGAGCCGCGGCAAGTGGTATTTCACCGACGGTACGACCAGGAGCCGGCCCGCCCGCGTCAGGTCCCGGGCGGTGCGCACCAGCGCGAGGTAGTCGGCGAGGGGGCGATCCCAACCGCGCCCCTTCCAGGTGACGGTCCAGCCCACCCGGCCGTCGCCCGCCGGCCGCCGCTCGACGGCCATCTTGCTCTCGTGGATCGCCCACGCAGCCATCGCCTGGGCGCCGGTCTCGTCCTCGGCGATCACCGTCTTGAGCACGGCGAACGCGAGTCCCGCCGTGGCGTCGTCCTCGAGCTGCGCCGCGTTGAGCGAGAGCTGCCCGGAGCCCTTCCCGATGGGATGCACGATCGGCTCACCGAGGTAGCGCGCGGCGAGATCGATCCGGTAGGTCTGGCGCACGTGGGCGGGAAAGTCGCGCGGCAGCTCCCGCTCAAATCGCTCGAAGTCCCGCTCGAGCGCGCCGCGCGCGCTACTTGCCAAAGCGGGCGAGCCCGAATTGCGGGTCCGGCGCGCCACCCGCGAGCACCAGTTGCGCCACGAGCTCGCCCACGGCGGGCCCGTGCTTGAATCCGTGACCCGAGCCGCCACCCACGAGCCACGCGTTCGCCGCCGCGGGGTGCCGGTCGATGATGAAGTGCTCGTCGGGCGAATTCTCGTACTGGCAGACGCGCGCCTCGATCAGCGGAGCGCCCTTCAAGTCCGGGAACCGGAACGCCAGATAGTCCCGCGCCGTCCGCAATGCGTCCGCGGACGGGAGGCGCTCGCCGCTCGTGGGATCGAACGCGGGCCCCCGGCTGTCATCGGCGACCTTGAAGCCGCGCCATTCGTTCCCGGGAATGCCGTACATGAAGTGCGTGCCGTGGTCCGCCCACACGGGCAGCGCTTCCTCGGTGAAACGACGGTCGCCGGACGGCGTGCCGAAGAAGAAGACCTCTTGCCGGGTCGGGCGCACGCGATCGCCGATCACGTCCGGGAACAGGCTGCCGAGCCACGGACCGCAGGCGAAGACGAACAGGTCGGCCGTGAGCGTCGTGCCGTCGGAGAGGGTGACGGCCAGGAGCTCGCCTCGCACGGGCGCGGTGGGCTGCGCCGCGACTTGGCGGTATTCGCCGCCCTCGGCGAGGAAACCCTCGAGCACGCTGGCGCAGGCTCGCCGAGCCGTGAGGTAGCCGCCGTGGGGCTCGAAGATGGCCCAGCGCACGCGCTCGCAGTTGATCTGCGGGTAGCGTTTCACCGTCTCGCGGCCGGAGAGCTCCTCGAACGGGACGCCGACTTCCTTGAGCAGCGGCAGCGCCGCTTTCTCGTACTGGTCGTCGCTTTCGACCAGCCACAGCACGCCGATCGCGTGGTAGAGGTGACGGCTCCAGCGCCGCTCGTGCTCCTTCCAGAGCTCGTGCGCGCGGGCAGCCATGCGAGTGTAAATCACGCGCGGGCCGTAGGTCGCACGGATGACGCGCGTCTCGCCCCCCGAGCTGGCGCGGGCGTTGCCGGGCCCCCAGGCATCGAGCAGGGTCACGCGGGCGCCGCGGCGCCGCAAGTACAGCGCCGTCCAGCCGCCGAACGCCCCCGCCCCGATCACGACCACGTGCGGTTGCTTGCTCATCGGAACCCAGCCCTTCAGCAAGGGAGACGCGCCCAGCGCTGCGGTCGCCGCGGCGCAGGACTCGAGGAACGACCGACGGGGAATGCGGCTCACGGCACGCTGATGCGCGCTCCCCGCGCCTCACGGACCGCGCGGCGAACCGCATCCCGCTCCGCCGACGGCAACTGCGGTCCCCACGGATCGTCGCACGCGTCATCCGGAATCACGCCATCGGCCGCGAGCGCCCACAGCATCCGGCGCACGTAGCCCTCGATGGGTGCGACGAACGTCGCGCTCGCAAACCGGTCGCACAAGCCAGACAGCTTGACGAACTTCCCGAAGTCGCCGCTATGGAACGCCTCGATCAGCGCGACCTGAAAGCTGGTCAGTGCGGCACCCAAACCGATCAGCGCCGCCCGCGCGCCCATCGTGAGCGAGTAGCCCAGGAAGCGATCCTCGCCGGTGATCAGCAGCTTGTCGGGATGGTCCCGCATGAGCCCCGCGATCCGCTGGAACGTGACCACCGAGTCGAGGGTGGCCACTTTGATCCCGATCACATTGGGCAGGGCGAGCAAGGCGTGCAGTGTCTGATTGTCGTACGCGACGCCGCCCGCGGCCGCATATAGATAGAAGGCGATCACCGGGAGCTCGCGGCCGAGCGCCTCGTGAAAGCCGACCGGATCGTCCGCCCGCGGAAACGCGAGCAGCGCATCCGCACCGCCCGCCCGTGCCTCGGCGGCCATCTCGACGCTCGACACCCCGGCGATGATCGCACTCATCGGCAGGGCCGCCCGCCACGCGGCCAGCACGAGACGCCGCTGCTCGGCCGACAGGTGAGGCCCGCGGCCGGTGTGCGCCCACACGGCGACGCCGGCCACTTGGTGCCCGGCCATCCACGCGGCGTAGGCCTGCAGCGCGTCGTCCGCCAGCTGCGCGCCGCGGAACGGAACAGGGACGGCGGGGATCACCCCCCACTCGAGCGCTGCGACCAAGCGGCCAGGCGCTGGTCCGGCAGTCATCGGAGCAGTTTCCCTCGGGCGTTTTCCGACTCGATGGCCGCGCGTTGGTCGGGCGGCAGCTCGAGCAGATCGAGCTTGGCCACGGCATTCTCGGGAATCCGGAGCGGCTGGCCCGTGCCGAACAGGAACCGGTCGACGCCGACCGTGCCCAGCAACAGCTCCAGGTGATCCTCGGGGGGGCCCCACACCCAGCTCACGTCCCACCACAGCCGGGCTGCCTCCTGTGGCGTCGACCCGAAGTGCACCTCTTCGATGAATCCACGATCCGCGTGGGTGATCACGAGGCGCACGTCTCGGTCGCTCCGAATCAGCGTGCGCACCGCCGCGGCCGGCAGCTCCGCCACGGCATCGTTGGGATGGCGTTGGCGTCCGTCCTCGAGGCGCACCGCCATGAGCAAGGGGAGCTGTGCCGTGCCGCACGCCGCAGCGAGTGTTCGCATCTCGGACCCCGTCGGATCGAGCCCGTAGTACAGCGGATCGCACCGCACCGCCGGCGCACCACGGTCCGCCGCCCCGCCCAGCGACGTCTCCCAGCCCGACACCCCCGGGTGCACGGCGGGCACCGGTTTGAGCCGCGGGGCGCGCGCCGTTGCGTCATACAGCCACGCGTTGCCTTCCATCGGCTGGCGCCAGAACAGACTCGGGAGGTGACTCACCCATGCCTCGTCGATGCCGGTGCGGGTCATCGCCTGCAGCAATGCGTCGGGCGACGTTCCGGGCACCCGACGGTACGGGTAGGCCCCGAGCAGCGCATTGACGTCGATCCGCATCAGTCGGCGAACGCGCCGCGCGGGAAGATGCGCGCCGCGTTCTTCCACATGACGAGCTCCAGCTCGCGGGGCGGCAGCAGGCGCTCGAGGTAGCGCAACTTGGCCCAGCCCGTGTCCATCGTGAGGTCCGTTCCCCAGAGCAGGCGCTCCACGCCGACCGCATCCAGGCACGCCTCCAGCATGCCGCCGTCGACGCCGCTCCCCGATAAGTCGACGCAGACATTGGCCACGCCCCCCGCCACGGCGAGGGAGTGCTGCCAGTCGCCGCCGCCGCCGATGTGGGCGAGAATGAAGCGGACGCCGGGGTGCCGCGCGGCCAGCGCACACAACTCGGCTCCGTCCGACGCCTCCTGCCCCGGCCAGTCGCGACGTCGGTGCTGCCACACGTGGTGCAACACGGGAACGCCGCGCTCGCGGGCCAGTTCGCAGATCGGATCGAGCAACGGGTCGCTCGCGCGCCGGCTCGCGGCGAGCTTGATCCCGACCATGCCGGCGCCGAGGCAGCGGGTGATCTCGCCGCGCGCCGCAGCGGTGTAGTTCGGGTTGACGGTGACGTAGCCGCGGACGGCGTCGGGATGCTCCCGCTGGAGCGCGAGCAACGCACTGTTGCCGTGCTCGAGATCGGGCGCCGAGGGAAAGTAGATCGGCGAGGTCCGGCCCCAGCTCCCGAGCATCGAGGCGACGTGGATCGTGATCCCGATCTGTCGCCCCGCCCGGAGCCGACTGGCGTTGCGCTCCCGCCAGTCGGCGCGCGGCGCGCGCTCGTGGTAGAAGTGGGCATGCACGTCGATGAGCATGGCCAGAATCTGGGTCATACGACGCTACGACGCTACGTGGTACGGAGCCGTGCCGCATCTCCGTATAGCGTCGCGTCGTAGCGTCTTACGACGGTTTATGTATCTTGTCCCATCACCCGAGCCGCAGAGGACCGCCATGCGTACTCCGCAGCCGCCGACTCCGCCGCGCCCCCCCGGAGGGCCGCCGCCGCGCGGGCCCACCCCGCCGCGGGGCCCGACGCCGCCGCGCGGCCCGGCGCCGAAGGCCGGTGCGCCACCCCGGCCCACCGTGAAGCCGGCGGCACCCCGGGCGCGCCCGTCGCGCAAGCTGCCGGCGTGGCTGGCACGGGCGCAGCGCCTGCTGTTCCAACCGACGCAGGAATGGGCGACGATCGCGGCCGAGTTCGCCACGCCCGGCCCCATCTACACGCGCTTCCTCCTGCCGATGGCAGCCATCGGCCCACTCGCCGCCACCGTGGGAACGATTGTGTTCGGCGTACGCAGCAGCTTTGCGGGGACGTACGAGATGTCGATCGGGGACGCGGTCACGAGCGGCGTGCTCGAGTACGGCCTCAACCTGGGCGGCGTGTACGCCTTGGCACTCATCATCGACCTGCTCGCGCCGATGCTCGGCACCCAGGGCAACCGGGTGCAGGCGCTCAAGGTGGCCGCGTACGCCACGACGCCCTATTGGCTCGGCGGCGTGCTCGCGCTGTTCCCGAAGCTCACGCCGATCGGCATGCTGCTCGGCCTGTACAGCATCTGGTTGTTCAAGCTCGGCCTCGTCCCGGTGATGAAAATTCCCAGGGACAGGAGCGCCGCCGCGACGCTGCTCGTCACGATCGGGGGCGTGCTGGTCGCGCTCCTCATCGGCGCCCTGTCACGGGTGTTCGTCTAACGCCGCTCGCGGAACGCCGCGCGGGCGGCGCCGCCCTCGCGCGCGAGCAGCCGGGCCGCGGCCGCGAGGCCGGTGAGCGCGAACAGCCCGAGCGCGACGCAGTCGAGCGACACCGGTAGCTCGCCGCCGTACCCGGCATCCGCCCACGGGGCGAGCAACGCGTGCTTCAGCAGGTCGACCCCGTACGCGAGCGGGTTCAGGTAGGCGACCGCGTGCAGCACGGGACCGAGGTGCCGCACGGGGTACAGCGCACCCGAGAGGAACAGCATCGGGAACACCACGAAGTTCATGACGCCCGCGAAGTTTTCGATGGAGCGCATGCTCGCGGCGAGCACGACTCCCAGCGCCCCCAGCGCGAGGCTCGTGAGGACGATGGCGGCGAGCCCCAGCAGCCCCCTCGCGACCGTGGGCGCGAGGTGCACGAGCGGGAGCAGGATCCCGGCGACGACCAGCGCCTGCGCCGTGCCGAGCAGCGTGGCGGCCAGCGCTTTCCCGAGCGCGACCGTGCTGCGCCGGATCGGAGCGACGAGCATCATCCGGAGCACGCCGGCATCGCGGTCGGTCACCGTGGACAGGGCCGCGAGCAACGAGCCGAACATCACCACCATCCCGAGCAGCCCGGGCGTCATGTAGACGCGGTAGTCGATCTGGCTCCGCCCTGCGAACACGGCCGCGAACCCCGCGCCGGCGAACAGGAGCCACACGAACGGGCGCGCGATGCTCGACAGCACCCGGCCGCGCTGCCGCAGAAACCGCACGAACTCGCGTACCACGATCCCGTACACCGCGCGCATGTCACCCGGCTCCGGTGTCGGCCAGCCGATGACCCGTGCGCGCCAGGAACACCTCCTCGAGCGACACGACGTCCGCACCCCGTTTGAGCTCGGCAGGCGTGCCGAGCGCCACCAGCCGGCCGTCATCCAGCACCGCCACGCGGTCGCATGGCTCGGCCTCTTCGACGTAGTGGGTCGTGAGGAACACCGTGAGCGCGGACGCCGCGCGCAACCCGCGGATCAGGTCCCACAGGGAGCGTCGCGCGCGCGGGTCGAGGCCGGCCGTGGGCTCATCGAGAAACAGGACGCGTGGATCGTGCAGGATGCCGCGCGCGATGTCGACGGCGCGCCGCATGCCGCCCGACAGGGCCCGCACCGGATCGCGCCCCCGCTCCACAAGCCCGAATTGGCGCAGCAGCGCGGCGATGCGCGGCTCGGCCACGCGGGCGGGAAGATTCCAGAGGCGGGCGGCGAAGCGGAGATTCTCCTCGACGGTCAGGTCGCGATCGAGCGTCGTGTCCTGAAACACCAGACCGATGCCGCGTCGCACCGCGAGGCCCTCGCGCGCCACGTCGTGTCCCGCCACTCGGGCCGCGCCGCGGGACGGCGTGAGCAGCGTGGCGAGGAGGTGGACGGTGGTGGTCTTGCCGGCGCCGTTCGGTCCGAGCAAGCCAAAGAACTCGGCCTCGCGCACTTCCAGGTCGAGGTGATCGAGCGCACGGATCGAGCCGAAGTCCTTGCCGAGGCCGCGGGCGTCGATCGCGGCGGGGGTCATTCCTTCGCGGCGAGCGCGCGCGACGCGGGTGCCGCGCGATAGGTCCACTCCGGAGGCTCGGCCGCCGCAGCGGCGGCGCGCTCCACGTCGGCCACGGCCGCGTCGATCAGCCCGCGGTGGGGCGACAGCGAGCACACGGGGTCGGTGAGGGCGGCGTCGCCGGTCACGAGAAACGCCTGGCACCGACAGCCGCCGAAGTCCTGCGCCTTGCGCGGGCAGGAGCGACACGGCTCGGGCATCCAGGCGTCGCCCCGGAAGCGGGTGAACGCATCCGAGTGCTCCCAGATCCAGTCGAGCGGGCGCTCCCGTACGTTCTCGAACGTGAGCGAGGTGATGCGACCCGCGGCGTGGCAGGGCCACACCTCCCCAGCCGGCGTCACCGTCATGTACGCCTGCGCCCACCCGCCCATGCACGGCTTGGGGTACTGCTCGTGGTAGTCGGGGAGGACCCACACGATCTCGAGCGTGGTGCCGAGCCGGGCACGCTCGCGCTGCACCACCTGCCACGCCGCGTCGAGCTGCGCTTTGGTGGGCATGAGCGCGTCGCGGTTGTGCAGCGCCCAGCCGTAGAACTGCGTATTCGCCAGCTCGATGCGCTCCGCCCCGAGTGACTCGGCGAGGCGAATCAGCGCCTCGACCTGATGGAGGTTGCGGCGGTGCAGCACCACGTTGACGGTGAGGGGAAAGCCCAGCTCGCGCGCGTACTGGTACGCCGCGAGCTTGTCCCGGTAGGACGTCGTGCCGGCGATCTCGTCGGAGCGCTCGGCGTCCGCCGCCTGGATGCTGATCTGGACGTGATCGAGCCCCGCGGCCTTCAGCGCGGCGAGGCGCTCGCGCGTGAGTCGGTACGCCGAGGTGATGAGCGACGTGTACAGCCCGAGTCCGTGCGCGGTGCGGACCAGCTCCTCCAGGTCCGAGCGCAGCGTCGGCTCCCCGCCCGAGAGGCCGAGCTGCAACACGCCGAGCGCCTTCGCTTCGCGGAACACGCGGCACCACTCGGCGGTCGTGAGCTCCTGCTTGAAGCGCCCGCCCGCGAAGTCGAGCGGGTTCGAGCAATAGGGACACTGCAGCGGACACTTGTAGGTCAGCTCGGCGAGCAGCCACAGCGGCTTAGAGACCGTAGGTCACCAACCCTTTCGCGGCCAGCCCGTCGAGGAACGCCGTGATGTCGCGCTCGAGGTCGGACGCGCCGTAGCGGCCCTCGAGGGTCGCGACGATGTCGGCGACCGAGCGGGTCCCGTCGCATAGCCTGAGAATCTCCACGCCCGTGCCGTTCAGCGTCACGAGTCCCTCGGGATACAGCAGGACGTCACGCCCGCGGACGTCGTCCCGCTGCAGTCGCACCTTCGCGTGGAGCCGCGGCGCGCCCAGGTGTGTCACGACGCTCACGCCACGCCGCCGGGGAGCGGTCCCCGCTCCACCGCGTCCAGCAGGGACCACAGCACGTCACACTTGAACTCGAGCGCGGCCACGGCCCGCGCCTGCTCCTCACCGCTCCGAAACCGCTCGGTCACGAGCCCGAGTGCGTATTCAGCGTCACGTGGCGCCTGGGTGAGGCGGTTCTTGAAGTACTGCAGCCCGTCCGGATCCACCCACGTGTAGTGGCCGAGCATGGCCGCGAGTCGCTCCTTCACAATGAGCGGGGCGAACATCTCCGTAAGCGAGGACGCGACCGCCTCGAGCCACGGCTTGACGCGGCAGAAGTTGACGTACGCGTCCACCGCGAAGCGCACGCCCGGGAGCAGGTGCCGCTGAGCGAGCAGCGCGTCGCGGGTTACGCCCATCGCTTCGCCCAGGCGCAGCCATGCTTCGATCCCGCCTTCTTCCCCCGGCCGCCCGTCGTGGTCAATGATCCGCTGGATCCACTGCTGGCGGACCTCGCGCTCGGGACAACTCGACAGGATGAGGGCATCCTTGACCGGAATGCTGATCTGGTAATAGAAGCGGTTCGCCACCCAGAGCTGCAGCTCCTGGCGCGACAGCTCGCCCCGGTGCATCCGCTGGTTGAAGGGATGGAGGTGGTGGTAGCGGCGCACCAGCACGTCGCGCAGCCGGCTCGCCAAGTCGGAGGTCGCCGGCGCGCTCAGATGCACGCTCACAGCTCGAACTCCATCGCGTCCTCTCCCACCACGATCCCCGCCGCCTCTACGCGCGCCCGCTCCGCCGAGCCGCGGCAGAGAATCGGGTTCGTGTTGTTGATGTGGACGAGCACCACGCGCCGCGCGCCGAGCCGCGGCAGGAGCTCAAGGCTGCCACCCGGCCCACCCACCGGCAGGTGGCCCATCTCCCGCGCCGTCGGTGCGTCGACGCCCGCGGTCCGGAGCTCGTCGTCGGACCAGAACGTGCCGTCGAACAACAGGAGATCGGCGCCGCTCGCGACGCGCCGCACCGCTTCATCCATCGCTCCGGCCGTCGGCACGTACGCGAGCGTCCCACCGGTGCGCTCGTCGGTGAGCCGGAGGCCGACGTCGAACGTGGCCGTCGGGGCCGAACGAGCGTAGCGCGGCGGGCGCCGGGCCATGGCGGTCACGGAGCAGCAAATGCCGAGCGCTGCGCCCGCGCTGTCGGTGAGCGCGAGCGGGCGATCTTCCTCGAGCGCGCGCGGCTCTACCCCCGAGTAGGCGGACAGCACCCGAAAGAGCGGCCACTCGTCGCCGAGCAGCGCGGTCACGCCCGCCGGGGCATACACGGGCAGTCGCGTAGCGCTCTCACGCAGCAACAGGAGGCCGAGGGTGTGGTCGATCTCGCCGTCGGTGAGGATCACCGCCCCCAAGGGGGTACCGCGCGGACTATCGGGGGGAGGCCAGAGCGCCCGGTGGGCGGCGAGTTGCGTGCGCAGGTCCGGCGAAGCGTTCAGAAGAACCCAGCGCTCGCCGTCGGCGCTCACCGCGACCGACGACTGCGTGCGGCCGGAGGGTTGGTCGCTCTCGCGAGCGGCGACGCAGTTGGGACAGGCGCAGTTCCACTGCGGGACACCGCCGCCTGCCGCCGAGCCGAGGATGATCACGCGCATTGAACAAAAGGGCCGGGTGTGTCACCCGGCCCTCCATCAACTATGCCAGTCTGGTTCAGGCGTTGCCGGCGTACGCGCCGACTTCCATTCCCAGCTCGACGACTGCGAACTCGGGCTTCGTCCAGGACATGGTGCATCCTCCAGAAGCGGGGGTGATCCATCACTACCAACCGCTCCCTCCCAACGCAGGGGCCGTGCCACCCACGTCGGGTCACGCCCCGAGGGCACAACCGGTTCCGCTGCAAGGGATTGTCGCGTGAAACCGCGCCGTGGCCGAGCCGAGCCCCGAGGGGCGAGACGGGTCATTTCACCCACTCTGGGTGTCATCACCCACCCAAACCGAACTTCTTCAAGCGATACCGCAGGGTGTCTCGGGAGATCCCTAGACGTTGCGCCGCCCTGGTCTGGTTTCCGCCGGCCTCCCGCATGGCGCGCTCGATCATGGCCTTCTCCCAGTGCGCCAGATCAACACCTTGCGGCGGCAACGCGGGGGACCCGGCCGCGTCCGACTCCGCCGGCAAGCCGGCGAGCGCCGGAGTCGGCGGGTGGTCGGGGCTGGTGAGTGACAGGTGCTCGACGTCGAGCGTCGAGCCCCGACTCCACAGGACGGCCCGCTCGATGACGTGGCTCAGCTCGCGCACGTTCCCGGGCCACGGGTACGCCAGCATCATCTCCCGCGCGGGCGCGCTGATCTCACGCACCGCCTTTCCATATCTGGCGTTGAACGTCCCCAGGTAGTGCCCGGCGAGGAGCAGCACGTCTTCCCCTCGCTCGCGCAGGGGAGGCACGTCGAGCACGATCACCGCCAGCCGGAAGTACAGATCTTTCCGAAACCGCTCCTGGCGCACTTCGCGCTCGAGGTCGCGGTTGGTCGCGGCGATGATGCGGGCGTCGATCCGACGCTCGCGGACGCTGCCCAGGCGCCGCACGGCGCGCTCCTCGATGGTCCGGAGCAGTTTGCCCTGGACCGAGAGATCGACGTCGCCGATCTCGTCGAGGAAGAGGAAGCCGCCCTCGGCCGCCTCGACGAGCCCAGGCTTCGACTCCTTGGCGTCCGTGAACGCGCCGCGCTCGTAGCCGAAGAGCTCGGCCTCCATGAGGGTCGCCGGGAGGGCCGTGCAGTTGACCTCGATGAACGGCTTCGTGGCACGGGGCCCGGAGGCGTGGATGGCGCGGGCCAGCAGGCCCTTGCCGGTGCCCGTCTCGCCGGTGAGGAGGACGGGCGGCGTCTCCTCCAGCGCGGCGATCTGGCGCGCCCGCTCGAGCACGGCGCGGATGGCGGGCGACTCGCCCACTAACCCCTCGAACCGCCCGTCGCGGGTCGCGCGCCGACGGTAGTAGGACAACTCCTGCTTCAGCAGACGGTTCTCGCGCGCGCGGTCGGCCAGGAGCTTCAGCTCCTCCAGGTCCACCGGCTTCTTGACGTAGTCGAAGGCGCCGAGCTTCACCGCTTCCACCGCGCCTTCGATCGAGCCGTAGGCCGTCAGCATGATGACCGGGATCACCGGGTCGAAGGCGCGGATCCGCTTGAGGAGGTCGAGCCCGCTCATGCCGGGCAGCCGCACGTCGGCGAAGACGACGTCGGGCTGGAGGCTTTCGAGCAGCTCCAGGGCTTTCTCCCCGGTGCCGGCCACCTCCGCCTCGTAGCCATGATCGGCGAGGAAGGCTTTGGCCGACCGCGCGAGGGTGTGCTCGTCGTCGACGATCAGGACGGTGGAGCCGCTCATGCGTCGCCGCCGGCGGCGGGCAGCCAGATGCGCACCGTGGTGCCGTGGCCCACCTGACTGGTGATCTCCAGGCGGCCGCTCGCCTCCTCCACGTAGCGCTTGGCAATCGCGAGCCCGAGGCCCGTACCCTCGGGGCGCGTCGTGAAGAACGGCTCGCACAGGTTGGGCAGAATCTCGGGCGGGATGCCGCCGCCAGAATCGCTGATCTCGAGCATGACCCCGTCGCCGCCGGCGGCGCCGCTGTCGGACCGCGCCGCGATGTCGAGGCACCCGCCATCCGGCATGGCGTCGAGCCCGTTCGACACGATCTCGGTCAACGCCTGCTCCAGTCGCATGGGGTCCACCCGGATCTCGGGGAGTGCCTCGGCAAAACGGAGCGCCAGCTTGACCCGGCGCTGACGCAGCAGGTCGGAGAAGCCGGCGAGCGCGCTCTCGACGAGCGCCGGCGCGCTCTCCCGGAGCGGGTGAAAGGAGCCGGGTCGAGCAAAGGTCAGCAGGTGAGCAATCCGGAGATCGAGCCGATCGACCTGCTCGACGATGGCGTTCAATTGTTCGCGTGCGGCGGGGGCTTCGACCCGGTGCTGGGCGAGCTGCGCGGCGGCCCGCAGGCTCGCGAGCGGGTTGCGGAGCCCGTGGGCCACAGCGGCCGCCATCTGACCGATCGAGGCCAGCTTCTCGGACTGGATGAGCCGCGCCCGGGACTGGCGCAGCTTGTCCGTCATCTGCGCGAAGGCGCGCGCGAGATCGCCGATTTCGTCGCGGGAGCGTGACTCGATCGCCCGGTCCAGGTCGCCCGCGCCCACAACGGCCATCGCGTGGCGTAGCTCGTTGAGCGGACGCGCCAGGCTGCGGGAGATGAGCCACGACGCCGCGAGGCCGCCAGCCGCCGCGAGGACGATGATCGACCAGAGCACGCGCCGTTCCCTGTCTACGATCGCGGCCACCTGCGCAAAGGCGCGCTGCACGCTGAACTCGCGCGCCTGGCGGTAGATCTCGCGGTTCACCTCCGCCAGGGCGGGCTGCAGGCGCTCCACGAGCTCCTGACGGGCGGTGGTATAGGCGGCCGCGCGCTGCCCGGAGTCGTACAGCTTGAACACACGAGCGGCGACGGCGCGGATGTCGATTTCGATCTTCCGAACGCCATCCGCGAGCTTCAGGTCGCCGGGAGCGAGCCCCGCCGTCCAGCGATCGAGCCAGAAGTCCACGACCTGCTCGGTGAGCGGGAACTCTTTCTTGGCCGCGGGATCGCCGCTCAAGTAGCGCCAGACCACCTGGGTCTGGTTGAACATCGCGTCTTCCACTTCGGCGTAGGTGCGCGAGTGGGCCAGCCGCTGCCCCAGTCCTTCGAGCGTTCCCCCTTCGAGCGCGTTGGTGCGAATCGCCTGCACCCCGACGAGCAACGTCGGGAGGATCATCAGGGAGAAGCCCAGGAGCAGCTTGCGCTGGAGGGTCACAGCTCGAAGCTTCGTGGGACGGTGAGCGGGCGCAAGCCCCCGTGCGAGAAGCAGGTCCTTCACATCATCCGATCGCTCCTAGAACCTCCTCGACCAAGTCCAGGGTCCGGTCGATCGTCTCCTCGTCATGCGCCATGGACACGAAATTGTACGCCGTACGCTTGAACAAGAGGCCCCGCGCCGCACACCCCCGCGCCACGTCCCGCGAAATGGCCTCGCTCGCAAAATGGAGGAAGCACATCTCCGCGATCCCGCCGACGCCCGTCACCAGATCGGCGTGCTTGCGGTGCAAGCGATGGAGCCCGTGGAGTAGGCGCGTACCCATCCGGTGCAGATGCCCGCACACGTCGTCGCGCACGAACACGTCGAGCGTCGTTTTCGCCGCGGCGAGCGCCACGCTCTCGGTCGCCAGCGTGGACGAGATCCAGGTGCGAGCTACACCGGCCATCAGGTCCGCCCGCCCGCCGACGACGGCGAGCGGGAAGCCGTTCGCGATCGCCTTGCCGAGCACGGCGAGGTCGGGATGGATGCCGTAGCGCTCCGCCGCGCCGCCCAACGCCAGGCGGAAGGCCGTCTTGATCTCATCGAACACCAGGACCGCCCCGACCCGCGTCGTCTCGGTGCGCACCACCTCGAGCCACTCGCGCGTGGGCTCGATCACCACGACCGGCTCGATCACCACCACCGCCAGGGAATCGCCCACTTCCCGGATCAGCCGGCGGGTGCCATCCACGTCGTTGAACGGGATCTCGGCGTAGAGGGCCCGCGTCTCGGCGGGAACCCCTTCCCCCCCCTGACACCAGTCCAACCACCCGTGGTAGCCGCAACCAAGCACCCGCTCGCGTCCCGTCGAGACACGCGCGAGCCGCACCGCCGCGGCTACCGCTTCGGCCCCGGTCTTCAGGAAGCGCATCTGCTCGAGCCAGGGAATCCGCATGCCGAGCTGCTCGGCCAGCTCCTCCTCGAGCAGGGGCGGGAGCGGCCCCACCACGCCAGCCGCGATCGCCTGCTCGGCGGCACGGTTGACGTCGGGGTTTCCGTAGCCCAGCGCCACGGCCCCGAGCGCCATGACGTAGTCCACGTACTCGCGACCCTCGGCGTCCCACACGCGGCATCCCGCGGCGCGCGTCATGCGCGTCGGCAGTCGCGTGTCCGCGGCAGCGCCGAACAGCGCCTCCGGCCGCTTGCTACCTGTCGACGTGAAGCCCGGAACGCGCCAGTCGCTCACCGTATTTCACCACCTCGATGGCCATCGCTCGCAACAGTTTCGCCTCCCGCTCGTCGAGCGGCACGCGGTGAATGACTTCGCGCACGGTCCGCATCACCCCTTCGGACTGGCGGGTCTTGAAGAACTCGATCACGCGCAGCGCCGCCTCGACGTCCGCGAACAGCCGCTCGAGATCCGCGACGGTCGCCGGCGGACTCTCGCGCCGGGGCGTCTTGAACGGCCGGCGCTCATCGCCCCGGGCCAGGGCCAGCTCGTACAGCATCAGCACCACCGCGTGCGCCAGGTTGAGCGACGCGTAGCCGGGATCCGTGGGAATCGTCACCACGCGGTGGCAGCGGTCGAGCGCCTCGTTGGGCAGTCCCTTGTCCTCCCGCCCGAACAGCAGCGCGACCGGGCCGGCCTCCGCGTGCGTGAGGATCTCCGCCGCGGCTGCCCGCGGGCGCTGCTGGTTCCGCTTTGCCGTGCGGCCGCGCGACGTGAATCCCACCACGTGCACGCAGTCCGTCAACGCCTCCTCGACCCGATCGAAGCGCCGCACACGCGCCAGCAGGTCCTGCGTCTGGTGCGCGATGCCCTCGACGCGGTACGCGTCGTACTCACGGGGGCTCACCAGCCGCAAATCCTGGAACCCGAAATTCTTGAGCGCGCGCACCACGTGGGCAATGTTGACGAGGTCCTGGGGCTCGAGGAGCACGACGGCGATCATAGCGGAAGAGATTGAACCATTCCCGTCATCCCACCAGCTCCAATACCCCGAACCGCTCCCGATCCTGCCGATCGCCCCTGAGCCACACCCACCCATTGCCGCCGCTCCAGACCAGCTGGCCAGCGCGCCGCACCCGCCCGGGCAGCATCTCGTTCACGAGCAAGTCGAACCGGAGCCGCCCGCCGACGTGAGCGCGCTGCCACACGGGCCAGGCGATGCCGAGGGTCACGCGATACCCGCGCGCCAGGCGACTCCAGCCCCCCCGCACGTCGGCCGCAGCGCCCGGCCAGTCACCCGCCCCGCGCACGCGTACCGGGCCGCGTTGTGCTCCTTCCGGCACCACGAGGTACCCCACGGCCGCTCCACTCGCCGGGTCGCCCAGGTACAGCTGGACGCCGTCCGAATGGATGTCGTCGGGCTCGTTGTCCAATCGCAGCGGCGGCGCGTCGGCTGGCCGGAGGCACAGATCGGCCTTCGCGACTTCGACGGCGAGGTACAACGTGTCGTCGTCCCACGCGGCGTAGGCGACCGCGGAGAAATCGTCGGGCCCCGGATACGGCTCTTCGCCGCGGCGATACTGGTCCTCGAGCTCGAGCCGAAGCGGCTCGCTCGGGTCGAAGCCGTCGAGCGACCCGTCGAGCCGCGGCGGCGCGGCGGCGCGGAGCGCCGCGCCCACGGCGGGCGTCGGCTGGTCCAGCCCCAGCAGGGGCTCGAACGGCGGCTCGGGCACACGCCCCCCCGCGAGCCGCACCCGTCCCGCCGCGGTCGTGATCTCCCAGCCGAGCGCTGTGGCAGCGTGACGGTGGACGCCCTGCACTGTTTCCACCTCTATCACACCCCCCTGCACCCGCACCACCCGCACCGTCGGCGCTGCGCCCGCGGGCTCGAGCACCGCCACCAACCGGGCAGCCCGACCCTGTGTACGCGCCACGTAGAACGTCTCGCGTTTCCCGTCTCCCGGCCGTCCCGGCCCCTCCGCCCGCAACAGCTCCCCTTCGAACACGAGGAACGCCTTGATGGCGCGCGGGCCAGCGGCCAGATCGAGCATGACGGGCCCGGGGCCGTCCGGCACGAACCGCTCGACGCGCGACACGAACTCGTCCGCCAGATCAGCCGCCTGCCACGTCCCCCGTCCCACGTCCCCCGTCCCCTCGAAATGCCAGGGCAACTCGAGCAGGTGCTCGGTGCGACTCCCGAGCTCGACCACGTCCAGGAGGTACGCGGGCCCCGAGACAACGGTGCGCGACAGCTCGCCGTAGCGCCCGCGCACCCAGGCCCATTCGTCCGGTGCGTCGAACGCCTCGCACACCGCGTCGCCGCGCGGCTGCGATGCCCCGTCCGTCCGGGGCGCGTTGTGCGCCAGAGTCGAGCGGTACCAAAAGAGATCGGGCGAGACGTAGGATCCCGTTCCAGGATCGGCCAGCCAGTGCACACCGTCCGCGTGGAGCGTGAGGTGCAACCGGTCGGGGTGTCCGTGCCCGCCCCCGTACGGTCCGCACTCGAGGGTCGCGTAGCGGCCTCCGGTCCGGAGGACGGCGAGACCTTGCGATTCGAGGAGGAGACTCCCGGGAGACCAGGCCGGCGCGTCGGAGGAAACCTCGGGAGCCATGAACAGGAGTGCCCACCACGACAGTGTCGTACGGGATACGGGAGGCGGGAGGCGGGAGGCGATGGGCGCATCGTGCAGGTACGACTCGAACAGCTCGAGAGCCGGCGCCGGCGCCTGATAGAGCGCCCCCAGCCAGCTTTCAAGCTCACGCCTCCCGCCTCCCGCCTCCCGCCTCCCGAGATTTCCCAACCCGATCTCCCACAGTTCGAGATACGCCGGTTGGGCCAGGGAGACCCCGAACCGCGAATCCTTCCGCGCGGGGAACGAGAAGTCAGGCAGCGCCGTGCGCGCCGGCGCGAGCAGTGCCGCGCGGACGCGCGCCGCGAGTTTGGGCTCGGCAAAGATGTCCACGCCCGCAAGGCGCGCCCACGCCGCCCCGCTGAGGAGCCCCCGCAGCGCAAACAGGTGGTAGTTCTCTCCCTCGTACCACATGCCATCACGCCCAAAACCCCGGAGCAGGTGCTCGAGCAGCCCCGTCGGACCTTCGATCGCGCGCTTGGCTAGATCCTCGTCCTCGAACCAGGCAGCGATGGCCGTCAGCGCCATGTTGTTCCACGTCTGGCGGTTCGAGAACCCCTCGTCGAACTCGCCGATCAGGTTCGCCGCTTCGTCCGCCACCTGATTCACGCCCCGAGCGGCGGCGTCATCGAGCCGGCCGCAGGCGCGCAACAGCCCCGCCGCTGCCAGGTAGTTGCCGATCCAGATGGATTCGAGGTAGGTGGAAAAGAACAACCGACTCGGCCCCAGCACGTTGTCGCGGTTGGGATATTGCCAATAGCTTCGGGCATAAGCCTGGAGCACCTCAGTCGCCCGCGTCGCGGCGGCGGCATTGTCATCCAGCGCCGCGAGCGTCGCCAGGTGCGCGGCGCGCTCGGCAAGCCAGAGGTGCTGGTAGCGCGCCCACTGACCATCGTGGCGCTCGCCGGTGAACCGTCTGCCACAGCGGGGGCAACGGTGCTCCGCCGGGCTCCACGGATCGAAGGAGAGAGCGGCCCCGTCGTCGGGGCACACGCCACCGTCGGTCGACAGGAGCGCCTTCGCTGCGGGCACGGGCGGTAGCCGCGCGAGCAGCGGCGCCGCGCGCTCGGTGAGATGGGCCAGGAGCGCCGCGAGGTCGGGCGCGCCGGGGATTTCCGCCCTCCGCGCCGCCAGCTGTTCCGCCGTCACCACGCCCGAACGCCCTCAAGCGCCCACCGCGTGGGCAGCACGGTGGCGCCGACGGCGCGCGCCGCCGCGATCGCCGGTCCGGGGTCGTCGCCGGTGATGAAGAACATCGAGCCCCCTGCCCCTGATCCAGCCGCCTTGCCGCCGAGCACGCCCGCGTCGTGTAGCGCACACTCGAGCCGGGCCATCTCCGGCGTGCGCATCTCGGAGTCGAGCGCCTGCTGGTGCCGCCAGTTTTCGGAGAGCAGCAGGGCCACGCGTCCGTGGTCCGCGGCGCGCAGCGCGTCGGCCATGGCCGCGGCCGCGTCCTTCATCGCCCGCAAGGCGCCGGTGACCTGCGGATCGCCACGCTCGTAGGCCGCCATCACCCGCGCGATCGTGGCGCCCGAGACGCGTGACGTGCCCGTGTAGCACAGGACCGTGCGCCGCTCGAGCGCCGCCGCGAACGTGGGGTCGAGCGTCATGGGCTCGACCCCGACGTCGGGATCCCGAAACGTGAGTCGCTGGAAGCCGCCGAGCGCCGCCGCGAACTGATCCTGCTTGCCGCCCGGAATCCGCGCCTCCACGGTCTCGAGATACCACGCCTGCTCGGCGACCTCCCGCCCGCTCAGCCGTTCACCGCGCGCCAACGCGAGCGCCGCGACGAGCGCCACGTCCATCGCGCCGGAGCTGCCGAGCCCCGAGCCCGGCGGCGCATCGGACCGCGTGGTGAGCGTGCAGGCGGCCTGCACCGGCAGCATCCGGAGCGCGGCCTTCAGGAGATCGAGCCGGCCGTCGGACGCGAGCCCACCCGCGTTCGCGCACTCGAGCTCCTGGCCCAGGTCTTCGGCGACGAGCCGGATGCGCGACCCACCCAGCTTCACCTCGACCCGCGCGCAGAGCTGGATCGCCGCGCTCACGACGACGCCGCCCTCGCGCGCCGAGAACGGCGGGACGTCGGTCCAGCCTCCCGCGAAGTCGAGTCGCACGGGGGCCGCCGCGTGGAACTCCGTCGGCTGGTCGCGCCGCGTCACGGCGCCGTCCGCCACGCCGTGACGGTCGGCAGCTCGCCCCGCAGATCCATCCGTACCCCGCTCACCCGCCGATTCATCCCCTGCACGCCCCGGGCCTGGTAGAGGAACGCGACCGGCAGCGAATCGCGGAACAAGCGTTGCGCTCGCGCCGGATCGGCCGGTACGCGCAGCCCCGCCAGGCCGGCGAGCGTCATCAGGTACCCGAGTCCGAGGTCGCCCGGCGTGCCGAGCACGGCCGCCGTGAAGTCGCGCCGTCCCGCGTTCACGCGGGCGAGGAACGCCGTGAGCTCGAGCTGGCGGATCGCGACGTCGAACCCCACGGCGGCGAGCCGCGCCTGGATCAGCTGCTCCAGCGCCGCCTCACCGCTCCCGACCGTGAGCAGCTCGAACGCGATGCGCCGGCCCCCGAGCAGCCGACGGGCCGAATCGGGAGCGGCCGGAATCGGGCGCACCGGCACAAAGCCCGGGACGTCCGGCGGCACCGGGCCGTCCGCCACGGCGCCGAAGCCGTAGAGGTACCCGGCGACGATCTCGCGACGATCGAGCGCCAGGGCGACCGCGAGCCGGACGCGGGGATCGTCGAACGGCGCGCGACGCATATTGAACACGATCCCGTACGGAAAGATGACCGGGTAATCGAGCACCGTAAGCGCCGGGTTGTCGCGGACGAACATCGCATGCGCCGGTTGGATGCCGGCGAAGTCCACCTCGCCCGCCGTGAGCGCCGCGAGCTTGGTGGTGGGCTCGTCCACGACGACCACGATGAACCGCTCGAGCGCGGGGGGGCCGCCGAGGGCGGGCGGGAAGTCGGGATTGGCGGCGAACACCCAGCGACGGTTGGGCTCATGCGTGACGAAGCGAAACGGTCCGTTCCCGATCGGACGCTGGTTCCACGCGGCACGCCGCAACTCGGCGCGCGGGACGGAGTCGAGCAAGTGAGCCGGAAGGATGGCGAGATCGGTGAGCACGTCGGGCATGGCGCTCTGCTCCCGGGCGAACCGGATCACCACCGTCGAGTCGTTCGGGTCGTTCACGAACGCCACATCGACGAAGTCGTTGAAGCGCGGGTACCCGGTCGCGGAGTCGCGCGCGGCGGAGAGCGTCCACGCCACATCGCGCGCCGTGGTCGCCACACCGTCGTGCCACCGCACGCCCGGCTGCAGCCGGAACGTCAGGGCCTTGTGGTCCGGGGACCACGTCCAGGAACGCGCGAGGTAGGGCTGGGGTGCGAGGGTCGAATCGTACCGCACCAGGGTGGTCAGTAGGACGTACCGCTCCACCTGCTTCGCGAACGGGTGGATCGTGACGAGCGGGTTCAGGCTCTGGAGGTCCGCCCCCGAGGCGTACACCACGGTCCGACCCCGGCGCGCCGGCCTCGTGCCGCACGCCGCGATCACCGTTCCCACGATCACCAGTCCCAGGACTCGTCGCCGCACGCCCGGATTCTAGCGGGGCCCGCCGGGCCGCGCGAGATTCGGGGCATGCTCGCGCAGCTCGGACGGCGGGCTGTGGCGGGGGCCGCCGTCGTCGTCGGCGTGGTGACGCTCACGTTCTTCCTGGTGCAGGTGGCGCCGGGAGACCCCGTGGAGCGCTTGCTCGGGCCGAGTGCGACGCCGGCACAGCTTGCCGCCGGGCGGCGCGCCCTCGGTCTCGATCGGCCCGTGGCCACACAGTACGTGATCTGGCTCGGCCGAGTCGCCCGCGGGGATTGGGGTCGGAGCATCGCCACCGGGCGCCCGGCGCGCGACGTGCTCGCCGACGCCCTCCCTGCGACAGTGACGCTCGTCGGCCTGTCGCTGGTCCTGAGCTACATGCTGGGTCTCGCGCTCGGGGCGTGGCAGGCCGGCGCGGACTCCCGGGTCGACACGGCAGTCTCCATCACCACGGTCACCTTGTTCGCGCTTCCGGGATACTGGCTCGGGCTCATGCTCGTGATGGCGTTCACGTACTGGGCGCACTGGCTCCCCGCCTTCGGGGCTGCCGGGCTCGACGCCGACGCGCTCACGGGGTGGAGCCGGTACGCCGATCGGTTGCGACATCTCGCCCTGCCGCTCGCCACGCTGACGCTGATCGGCGTGGGGGGCGTGGCGCGTTATGCGCGCGGCGCGGTGCGCGACGTCAGGAGCCAGCCGTTCGTCCGCACCGCTCGGGCGAAAGGCCTTTCGGCGTGGCAGGTCACGCGACGGCACGTCGCTCGGAACGCGTTGATCCCGATCGTGACGCTCGTCGGGTTGTCGCTGCCGGCGCTCTTCTCGGGTGCGGTGTTCGTGGAGGCCGTGTTCGCGTGGCCCGGCGTCGGGCGGCGGCTGGTCGAGGCCGTCCAGGCGCGCGACTACCCGGTGGTCATGGCCGCGACGACCGTGACGGCGGTCCTGGTCGTGACGGCCAACCTCCTGACGGACTTGGGCGTCGCGTGGATCGATCCCCGGATACGCCATGGGAGCCGCGTGACGTGAGACGATTGCTGCGGGACCGGCGGGCCGCGTTCGGTGCGGGGGTGCTTGCGGTCGTAGCGTGCGCGGCGGTGGCGGCGCCGCTCGTCACGAGCGGCCATCCCGCGGCGCAGCACGACGTCGTGGCGACGCGGTTTCTGCCGCCCCTCGCCACCGACCACGCCGGCGGCTTCCACGCGCTCGGCACCGACCGCTTCGGCCGCGACGTGTGGACACGGTTGGTCTACGGGGCGCGCATCTCCCTGGCCGTCGGCGCGCTCGCCGTACTGCTGTCCATCGCGATCGGCGTCGTGGTCGGGGCCGTCGCGGGCTACTGGCCTGGTCCCGTGCGGACCCTGCTGCTCGGGCTCACAGACTTCGTGCTCGCGCTCCCCCGCGTGGTCCTGCTGCTCCTGCTCGCCGCCCTGGCACGACCCAGCGCGCTGCTCGTCATCGCCGTGCTGGGGCTCACCGGGTGGATGGCGATCGCGCGGCTGGTGCATGGGGAGGTGCGCTCGCTCGCCACCCGCCCGTTCGTCGAAGCAGCCGTCGCGCTCGGCTTGCCAGGCGTCCGTGTGCTGGTGCGCCACATCCTCCCCCACGCGCTCACGCCGGTGATCGTCTCGGCGGCCCTCGGCCTCGGAAACGCCATCATGCTCGAGGCCGGGCTGTCGTTCCTCGGCCTCGGCGTTCAGCCGCCCGCGCCGTCCTGGGGCAACATGATCGCCTCTGGGCGCGACACGCTCGTCAACGCTCCGTGGGTGGCGACGGCGCCGGGGATCGCGCTGGTGCTGGTCGTGGTCGCGTGCACGCTGCTGGGGGATGCACTCCAGGACGCCCTAGATCCCGCCTAGCTCGGGGAGCACAGCCGCGCTCACTTCGTGCCCCCCGTCGAACACAATTTCCTTGTAAGGAATGGCGTGCTGGCGGAGCCGAGCCGTGGTCGTCGCGACGACCTTCGGCGTGATGAACTCGTCCGAGCGCCCGTAGACCAACGTCAGCCGGGCCGCGCGCAGCCGCTCCACCGCGGACTCGCGCGACAGATCGAGATCGGGGGGAAACTCACCGCCCCACAGCACGAGCCGATCGATCAGCGCCGTTCCCATCGCCGCCCACCGACTGACGGTCGGGGCGCCCTGGGAAAAGCCCAGCGCGTGCACGGTCACCCGGGTCCGGTCGAGCTCGCGGAAGACGGCCGCGTACACGGCATCGAGATACTGCACGTAGTCCTCGATCTCGGTCAGGCGGTCCTCGCGCGTCATCCAGCTCGCGCCCACGCGGCGCTCGGTGGGGCTCTCGCTCACGTAGAAGCGCGACAACCCCTCCGGCGCCACGAGGTAGCGCCGGCCGTCGTCCAGCCCGCGCAGCTTTTCCAGGAAGCGCCCGGCCAGTTGCCCGTACCCGTGACACAGGAACCAAACCTCCGCCACCCCCCGCGCGCTGTCGCCCAGGGTGAAGTAGCGAGCGCTGCGAGTCACTTCGATTTGGTGTTCCCGCATGCGCTCACCCCAAAGCGGAATGTGGAATTCGGAATGCGGAATTGCAGGGCGAGGTCGTTTTCAAGTCACCAGGATCGTGACGATCTCGTGCGGCTCGGCCGTGAACCGCACCGTCTTGCCCCGCCCCTCGAGCACCAGGGCCACCGACTCCCGCTCGTCGGCGCGCACGCGATGAGCGCTCTTCACGGCGTCGCCCCCGCCGAACCGCCACGCGCCCGCCGCTTTTCGATTGGTCGCGTTGTAGCACCGCAGCACGAGCGGCGAGCCCTGCTGCGCGGGCTTGACCGCCGACAGGACGAGCCCCGACCCCTCGAGCACGACGTCCACGGGGGCGAGTGTGAGCTCCACGGCGTCGCGCAGCCAGAACCCCCGCAACGGCAGGAACGCGTCTTCCCACAGCGACGGCACCACGTCACCGCGCTCCACCTCCCCTTGCGACACCGGTACGAGGGCGAACTCCACCCGGCTGGTGCCCGGACACTGCGCCAGTGGCGTCGCCGTGGGCCAGCCGGCGTGGCCCGGTCGCGTCGGGAGGTCGCCGCGCGACAGCTCGCCCACCGCACGCAGCAGCGTCACGAGGAGATCGCCCCGCCCCGTCCACTCATACTCGAAGAAGCCGGGGGCGAGTAGCGCGAGACCGCGTGCCCCGGCCGCCGCCGCCACGAACCCGTGCGCCGGCGCCGTGCGCACCGGCGTTTCGAGGGGGTAGTCGGCGGGGTTGGCGGCCACCGGCGGTCGGGCGACGGCGCCGAACGCCGTCCCCGCGACCGCGGCCACGCCCGCGAGCCCCGTCGGCACGCGCGCGCGCAGCCGGTGCCACTCCGCCCGATTGTCCACGTCGAGGATGCAGCGGACGATGGGACTGTCGGCGTGGAGCACGATCACGAGCCGGATGGACACGCGCCGTCCGACGTCGACCCGAGCTTCGAGCGCCGCGATGAGCGGCCCCCCCGCGAGGCGCCGTACCTTGATCCGCCCCGCCGCGCGCACCAGCCGATCGCCGGCGGGCGGGCAATACGTGTACGTGTCTCCGGCGTCGCCCCCGTCTTCGATCCGGAGCACGTCGCCAAACCGCTGCCCGCTGCGCCGGTCGTGCAGCGCCAGGGCGCCGGTCGACTCGAGCGTGACTTCGATCCAGTGATTGACGAGCGACCGGCCCTGGACCGAAGCGCCTTCACCGGCGGCGTCGGGTCGCGCGCCGGCCGGGGCGAGTCCCGCGTGCAGCAGTCCCAATCCCGGCACGCTGGGCGCCCGGAACGCGATCCGCACCTGATCCACTTCGTCCTGGTCGGGGTAATGCCGCGCCGCGTCGAGCCGCTCGGTCCCGAGCCGCCGGTCGAGCACCTGCACCGGGATGGCGCGCCCGTCCGCGGACGCGAGCGCGAAAGGACGGTAGCCCTCTCCTTCCCGCGGCACGCGGTCCCCGGGAGGCCCGACCAGCACGTCGCGCCGGAACAGCGTCACGTCGGCGATCATCACGCCGCGGCGCGGGCGCGCCGCGGCATTCCAGAGCACGAGCGCGGGCGCGGCCATCGCCGCGTGCTCGCGTGCCGTATCGGGCACATGGCGGACGAGCTCATGCAGGCTGCCGCGCACGACCTCCCGCGCCAGCGCTTCGACGCTCGTGAGGCGGGCTTCCACCGCGCGCGCCACGTCGTCGCTCGCGCAGCCGGCGATGGCGTCGTGGAACTGGCAGCGTACCAGGGCGCGCCACGCGAGCTCGAGCACCGGCCGCCGGTCGCGTCCGCCCGCGCGGCGGGCGAGCGCGGCGAGCGGCTCCGCCACGCGCCGGAGGGCCAGCTCGGCCGTGCCGTAGCGACGCTTGAGCGGCGCCCGCGTCCCGTGCACGCCCTGGAGCGTCCACGCGTACCGATAGGACCAGCGCAACTCTCCCACGAGCGGTGCCGGCTTCGCGCCTTCGGTCGCGGCTTGAAAGAACTCGTCGAGCCGCGAAACGCGGAACGCGCTCTGCGGATCGAGCTCCGCGAGCAGGTCGCGCAGGCGGGGGACGTCGGGATGCGGCGCGTGGTGATCGGCCCCGATGAAGACGGGGATGTGCTTGCCGCCGGCGCGTTGCACGAGCGCCCGGCGCACCGGCGCCCACGCAGGAAACAAGCGCTCGGCGTCGGCGGGCAGCGTCGCTCCGATCTCGTACCCCGCGCGCGGCAGGTGCCACAACACGACCTCTTTCCCGTCCGGGCCGGCCCAGCGGTACAGGTCCCGCTCCTGGCCCGCCTCGCCACCGAGGCCACGCCACACCACGCCGGACCGGATCCCGAATTCGCGCGCCAGGGTCGGCCAGGCGGCAGGGTGACCGAACGCGTCGGGGGAGTACAGCACGTCGAGCCGCCCACCCAGTCGCTCCGCGTCCGCGGCGCCGAGCAGCAGATTGCGAATCAATCCCTCGCCCGAGGGGATCTGCTCGTCGGCGAGCACGTACCAGGGGCCTACCTGCAGGCGACCGGTTTTCACGAGCGCGCGCACGTCGCCCTCGCGTTCCGGGCGCGCGCGCACATAATCCTCCACCAGCGCCGTCTGCCCGTCGAGCAGGAAGCTGCGGTACCCGGGGTCCACCTGCAACCGCTCGATCAGATCGTCCATCACGACGACGAGCCGGGCCTGGAACGCGGCGCGCGGCAGGTACCACTCGCGGTCCCAGTGGGTGTGCGGGATCAGATGGAAAATCAGGCCGGTCATGGCGCGCCTAAGCCTAAGGGGATGACGTGCCTCCCGCGAGCGACCATATTGCGGCCCATGCTCAAGCGCCTCCTGCTCATGCTGCCAGTGCTCGCCGGCGCCGCGCTCGTCGCCGCCCGGCTCGTCCCTGGACCACTGCGCGACGGATCCACGCTCTTGCCCTCCGGGTGGCGCATCCGTCCGGCGGGCCGCACCGTCCCGGTCGGCACCATGCCACTCAACCTCGCGACCCTGTCCGACGGCTCCGTCATCGTCACCAACAACGGGTACGGGGCAAACGGGCTGATGCGCATCGATCCGGTGAGCGCCCAGGTCGTGTGGGGCGCGTCGCTGCCCGCCGCCTGGCTCGGGCTGGCCCGCACGGGACGCGACTGGCGCGACACCGTGTGGGCGAGCGGTGGCGCGACGAACCGGGTGTACCGGTTCACGTGGCAGGGGGGAGCGACGTGGCTGCGCGACAGCGTCGCGCTCGCCGATTCGGGCGCCAAGCTGTACGCGGCAGGCATCGCGCCGCTCCCTGGCCGGGGACTCGTGGCAGTGGTGGGCAACCTGAGCGACTCGGTCTACTTCATCGACGCGGCGACGCTGGAGCGCCGCGTCGCCGTCGCGGTAGGCCACCGGCCCTACACTGCCGTCGCCGACTCGAGCACCCTCTATGTGAGCAACTGGGGCGACTCGAGCGTCTCCGTCATCGACCTGTCCGACCGTCCGGCGGTCCGGCGGTCGATGTTCGTCGGCCCGCACCCCTCCGCCCTGGCGCTGCGCGGCTCGGAGCTGTTCGTCGCGCTCGCGGGCGCAAACGGCGTGGCGCGGGTCGATCTCACCACCGGTGAGGTGCGCGAGCAGCTCACCGTCGCCCTCGCCCCGCACGCACCCGTCGGCAGCGATCCGAATGCGCTGGCGTTGTCGCGCGACGGCCGCACCCTCTTTGTGGCGATGGCAGGGAACAACGCCGTCGCGGTGGTGCGCCTGAGCCCCACGACCATGCGGGTGGCGGGGCTCATTCCCGCCGGGTGGTACCCGACCGCCGTCGCCCTGGCGGCAGACGGGCGCACCCTCTACGTCGCGAACGGCAAAGGCAACGGCTCCGGCGCAAATCCGGATGGGACGTACATCGGTACGGTGATCACGGGCTCGGTGTCCATCATCCCGGTGCCCGACTCGGCCGGGCTCCGGCGCTACACGAGTCAGGTGTACGCCCTGAGTCCGTTCTCGAATGCGCGACTCCGTCCGGCGGTCCGGCCGTCCGACCGTCCGCCCGAGCTCAAGCACGTCGTCTACATCATTCGAGAGAACCGCACCTACGATCAGGTCTTCGGTGACGTGGCGCGCGGCAACGGCGATCCGCGCCTGGCGATCTTCAACGACTCCGTGACCCCCAACGCCCACGCGATCGCCCGCCGCTGGGTGCTGTTCGACAACTTCTACGTGAACGGCGAGGTCTCCGCCGACGGTCACGAGTGGACCGACCGCGCCTTCGCGAGCGATTACAACGAAAAGACCTGGCCCCAGGTCTACTCCGATCGGCGCCAGTGGGACCTGACGAGCGGCGAGGATCTCGCGAATCCCGCCGGCACGTACCTCTGGGACGCGGCCGTGCGTCGAGGACTCTGGGTCGTGAATTTCGGCGAAATGACGGAGTCGGATGAGGGCGATTCCGTCGCTCGCCCCGTGCGCACCAACATTCCGGGCTTGAAGGACATCACGGCGACGAACTACCCCGGCTTCGTCCTCGCCATCTCCGATACGACCCGCGCGCGCCTGTTCGCGGACTCCGTGACGAGCTGGGACCAGCAGAACCGCTTCCCCGATCTCGTGATTCTGTGGCTGCCGCGCGACCACACCCTCGGTCGCGGCGCCTCGCAACCGACGCCCCGGGCGATGGTGGCGGACAACGATCTCGCGCTGGGCCAGATCGTGGAGCGCCTCTCGCAATCACCCGCCTGGCCCGCGCTCGCAGTCTTCGTGCTCGAGGACGATGCGCAGAACGGCCCCGACCACGTGGATGCGCACCGCTCGGTGCTGCTCGTCGCCTCTCCCTACGCCCGCCGCGGTGCCGTGGACAGCACGTTCTACACGACTGCCTCCGTGCTGCGCTCGATCGGGCAGATCCTCGGCCTGGCACCGCTCAGCCAGTACGATGCCGCCGCCACGCCGCTCTGGAATTCCTTTTCGCGCCGGGTGGACTCGACGCCGTTCGTGCCCTTGCCGAGCACCTGGCCGCTCGACGAGCTCAACCCCCGGGCGTTCCGCTCGGCGATCCCCACGCGGGACTTGGCCGAGGCGGACGCAGCGGATGAAATGGCGCTGAATCGCGAGATCTGGGAGAGCGTGCATCCGGGGTCGGCACCGCCGCCGGTCCGACGGGCATGGGTCCTCGGCGAGGCGCGTACCGCCAGTGATGAGGCTCCGCACCGAACCGTAGTGCCAAATAGGTAAAGAGCGACTACCTACCGATCTGGTAACGCGCTGGCACGCGCGGGTTAACGGGCGTGCTGCGGTCGCGCAACGGCAATGCCCCACACCAACAGCAACTTCGAGAGGAGCGGGGGCGTCGCAGTTCTGCCGCGGCGACAAGCCATCGCACCGTTCTTCCCACTGGCGACTTGCCCTCGTCGTCGCGCGCCCGCACACCTCGCGCGTTCTCAGGGCCCCCCCAAACACGGCATAGCGATTGCACGAACTGAGCTGGCTGAGATGCCGTCGCTGGTACACCACACTCGTTAGGACATAATGCGGCGAATTGTATCGCCCCAAACCGACGCCTCGACCGATGAGCGTCAGGACGCCAAACTGCCCGTGCGCCCAGCGCCCGCGGGCCGCGCGACCGCGGTTAGTTCCGCGGCGCCCGGACCCGAGTCCGTACCGCCTGCCGGCTCGACGCCGCGGCCCCGCGTGCGCGGGAAGTTCCTGTTCGTCGGCGACGACAAGTTGTACGTGCGCGGTGTGACCTATGGGGCGTTCGAGCCCGATCCCGACGGCCGCGAGTACCATGACCTCGACAAGGTCGAGCGCGACTTCGCGCAGATGGCGGCGAACGGGGTCAACGCGGTCCGAATCCCCCACACCACCCCGCCCCGAGCACTCCTCGACGTGGCGTGGCGGCACGGCCTGCGGGTCATGGTCGGGCTCAGTGCCGAGCAGTACGTCGGGTATCTCATCGACCGTCCTCCAGGCGCACCGGACATCGAGCAGCTGATCCGCACGCGCGTCCGCGCCTGCGCGGGTCACCCGGCGCTGCTGTGCTACGCGCTCGGCAACGAGATCCCCGCGCTGATTGCGCGCTGGCTCGGCCGGCGCAAAGTCGAGCGCTATCTCGAGCAGCTGTACCGGGTCGTGAAGGAAGAGGACCCGGAGGGGTTGGTGACGTATGTCAACTATCCCACCACGGAATACCTCAAGCTCCCGTTCCTGGACCTCGTCTGCTTCAACGTGTACCTCGAGTCGCAGGACCGCTTCGAAGCCTACCTGGCGCGCCTGCAGAACATCGCCGGCGACCGGCCGCTCCTCATGAGCGAGCTCGGGCTCGACAGCCTGCGCAACGACGAGGGTGGCCAGGCGCGCTCGCTCGACTGGCAGGTGCGGACCGCGTTCGCCGCGGGCTGCGGCGGCGTGTTCGTGTTCTCCTGGACGGACGAGTGGTACCGCCACGGGAATGACGTGGACGATTGGGCGTTCGGCCTCACGCGCGAGGATCGCTCGCCCAAGCCGGCGCTCGAGACCGT
>Ga0184605_10000034_pt1 | contig 35877 bp, 35 predicted proteins | sample PLM0_30_coex_FD_132995 | JGI IMG/M metagenome (GOLD analysis project Ga0184605, IMG submission 132995) | Groundwater sediment microbial communities from an aquifer in East River, Colorado, USA - PLM0_30_coex | ecosystem: Environmental > Terrestrial > Soil > Riparian zone | place: USA: East... | reverse complement strand
ATCGAGCTTTAAAAGGTGAAAATCGGGCGGACTTTCGGGCCAGTGAACGGTCCAGCGCGTGCTCGCAACAAGGTTGCTCTCGTGCGCGCGGTACCACCATGTCGATCCAACTTCGACCGCGACCAGCCAGACGAGCGCCACAAGAAAATAAAAAGGATGAGGGATAAAGGATGAAGTTGGATTGCGGATTACGGATTGCGGATTGCGGAAAGATCCTTTTTTTCCCAGTACCCAGGCAAGCAGTAGTGTTCCGACAAAAACGGCAGCAACGATCGAGTACCCGGCGAAATCGTGCCAGCGATCGATGGCCGAAACATTTTGCGTGGCAGCGATGCAGACGAGCAAAAATGCCCGCGCATAATTGCCCACGAACGCAATGGCGGCGGCGGCGAAGAGAAGCGCGATGCGCCGCGAGATCGACAATCGCTTCAATTCACCAAAAAGGAGCCCGATCATGAGCGCGGTTTGCAGCGAGCGCACACCGCTGCACGCTTCGTTCACACCTACGAGCCCGGTGCTCACGCGAATCAGATTGCCTTCCAATTGGGCCGGAATACCGAACAGGTTCGCCGTTTCGCTTGCCAACGCCGCGATTACGCGCATCAGGCCTTGAATGATCGGAGCTTCCATCGGCGTCACCCACGGAACCGCCACGAAGAAGAACCCAATCGGAAAAGCAAAGTGACGCAGCCAGGCCGCGCCGTCCTTGTACCATATATATAAGAGCGTGAGCGTGGCGACGATGGCAGCGTGGACCCAGCCGAGCGGTCGCCAGTCCGGATTTCCGATTTCAAAGAGGCGAACCGGAAGAACCAACAAGAGCGCGGCGATCCCGATCGCAATGGCAATTTGGAGGGACAGACTCTGTCCCGTCCGACGATTGACGGGATGAGAGGGATCTCGTCCCTCCATCGGTCGGTCTTCCCAGCGCAGCCAGAACAGGAGCAGCGCGAAAAACGGAACGAACCAACCGTAATTGTACTGCTCGTTGATCGACCATTCGCCGCTCAGATGCCGGCACAGCATAAACCAGGGAAACGCCAGAACGGCGACGGCGATGATCGAGCGAAAATCAACAGGCCACGACGCGCTGATGGAAGGTCCCCGAGGTTTGAGAACGGATGTCAACGGTGCGACATCATATTCAGATTCTCGCGTCGCGAAAACATGATTACGTTTGGAGCTTGTGGAAAAGATCGGGTCGCCATACGAGCCGGACCAAACTTATCCGTCGCAACGAATTCTCGGCATTCGCTTCTTCAACGGCGATGTCGATGAAGCGCTCGCATTTATGTTTCGACAGGGCGGTCTCCTGGTCGCACCATCCGGGACATGTTTTGCGCGACTACGACGCGATCCCCCTTATCGGGAAGCAATGACGCGCGCCGATCTCGCGATCCCCGATAGCGGCGCGATGGCGTTGCTTTGGAGAATTCTGCGCGGCCGAAAAATCAGGCGCATCTCCGGCTTAAAATATCTCCAGCATCTCAGCACGCGATTTTTTGCCGACAAAACGAGCAGCGTTTTTTGGGTCCTTCCGAACGAAACGGCGCGCGAAAAGACGGCACGCTGGTTACGCGCCAATCAATTTCCCTTGACCGAAGTCGATCTTTACATCGCGCCGCGTTACCACGCGACGATTGAAGACCGCGAGTTGCTGGCCAAGATCGACAATCGCAGACCGACGCACATTGTCATCGGGATCGGGAGCGGCCCGCAGGAAAGGCTCGGTCATTTTTTGCGAGATCATTTATCGCATCGGCCGGCGATCCATTGCATCGGCGCCGCGCTTGGATTTCTCACCGGCGATCAAATCAAAATTCCTGGTTGGGCCGATCGCTTTTATCTCGGGTGGCTGCTCCGCCTTTTTGCGCAGCCGCACATTTTCATTCCGCGCCTGACACGGGCGCTCGAGTTGCCATGGCTAATTATTAAATACGGTGAAAAACTGCCACCGCTCGAGGCGAACTAGAAAATTGGCCGAGAAACGGGTGTAGTTTCGCGATCGATTGCTGAAACCACTTCCGCCGGATTGCCCTGCACAAGGACGTTCGCGGGAACATTTTCGAGCACAACGCTGCCTGCAGAAACGACTGATCCTGCACCAATCTCGACACCGGGTCCGATGAAAGCCGCGGCCGCGACCCAGCTTCCCGTGCGCAAAGTAATCGGTGCAATCTTCAATTTGAAATCTTCCCGTCGAAATTCGTGACTCCCTGTGCAAAGATAAGCGCGTTGGCTGACGCAGACATTGGATTCGATTGTAACTTGGGCGAGACTGAGAATTGCTACGTCTTCGCCAATCCAGACGTGATCGCCAACTTGCAGTCGCCACGGGAAAGAAATGTTCACATTTGCGCGAATGATAACGCGCTTGCCAATTTTCGCGCCGAACATTTCGAGCAGCGCGACGCGCAGACTGGACGGCCAGGGCAAAGCATTTTGGAGGAAGATCCAGCGCGCAAATGCCCAGAGCGCTTCTTTCCACCGTGGCGCGCCGCGATCAAAATCGGAATTGTCGTAAATGCTCAGGTCCACGGGCTGCTGTTTCGATAGCTGAGATGAAAAATCAGGTAAGGCGCGTTTTAACGCGACTGGTTCGATCTTAATGCGATGAGCGTTACCCGTCGAATTGCGTTTGGCGCGGCGGCGACATGGTTTAGCCGCGGCGTAACGATTCTGCTTGGTCTTGTCCTGATGCCGGTGCTCTTTCGTCATTTGCCGAAAGAGGAACTCGGCGTCTGGCTCTTGCTTGGACAAAGCTGGGCGGCGATGGGAATTCTCGATCTTGGCTTCGGCATCACGCTCACGCGACGAATTGCGCTCGCGAAAGGCAAGAGCGGCGGCGATCCAAATGCGCCGCTCACGCCCGAAACACTTCGCGAAATCGCCGACCTCACGGAATCCGGCCGGCGTATCTATCACGCGATGTCCGCTGGAGTTTTCGTCGTTTCATGGGCCGCCGGATTTTTTTATCTGCGCAATCTGCAACTGCACGATATCAGCCACACCACGGTGTGGCTGGCGTGGACGATTCTGTGCGCGAGTCAGGCATGTGCGGTTTGGGCGACCGTCTGGACCTGTTTATTGCAAGGTGTGGGTTACGTCGGTTGGGATGCGCTCATTGCCAGTTTCATCACGACGCTCACGCTCACTGCGCAGATTATCGTAGTGCTTTGCGGCGGCGGACTCATCGCGCTCGCAACCGTTGCAACGATCGGTGCGCTTGCCCAACGTTGGTTAATACGTTGGCTCGCGCGAGTTCGTCGCCCGGAGCTTTTTGCGCTCCGTGGTCGATGGAACCGTGAAGTCCTGCGCGGCATGCCGAGCCTCGCTCTTCGCGCGTGGCTCACGGCTGTGGGAACCATCCTTGTCCAAAACACGGATAGCTTCTTCATCGCTTCGATGCGCGGGGCCGCCAGCATCCCTGCCTTTCGCGCCGCGTTCCTCGTGGTATTGAACCTGCACATGCTTGCCGGCGTGTTCGCATCATCGTCCGCGGTGTTCGTAAGCCATTTATGGCAAGCCGGGCAGATTGCCGAAGTGCAGCGCATCGTGCAGCGGAATCTGCGACTCGGGCTTAGCATCATGCTCTGCGGCGGAGCCGCCATTCTCGCCGCGGGCGAGTCTCTCTTCGACGTGTGGCTTGGGCCTTCGAATTACGTTGGTTGGGGTGTCGTCATTATCTTCGTCGCAACGTTCGTACTCGAACAACAAACGTTCATCATCTCCACCGGCTGTCGCGCCACTGAAGACGAAGCCTTTGCCGGGGTAATGATGACCGGCGGCATTTTGAAACTCTTGTTTGCTTTCTTTTTCACGCAGCGATTTGGCTTGGTTGGTCTTGCCGGCGCGACGCTCGTCGCGCAACTGCTCACCGCGCATTGGTTCGTGATTTACCGTGGATTGCGCCGATTGCAGTTTGGATTCAACCGATACGTGGTTTCTGTTTTGATTCCATGCACCCTCGTATTTATCGTCGCCTGCGGACTGAGCTTCTTCGCCGCCACACTCGCGAATTCATTCTCGGGCTGGTTCAAACTCGGGGCCACTTCAGTCTCCGCTGGCCTGGTTCTTCTGGCGGCCTTGTGGTTTCTCGTTTTGAACGCGAACCAGCGCGACCGTTTTCTTGTGTTTGTTAACCTTCGCGCGTTCGGCGCACCGCATCCGCTCGAATGATTGTTAGGATAAAAAGCTAGTGCGCTTGGTTCTGGCGGGGACTTTCACAGGTTACGGAGGTGTTCAAACCCACTTATGTTCGCTCGCGCGTGTCCTCGCGGATGCCGGACACGACTTGCTTTTGCTTTCGTTCGGCCGACCTCCGGACGCAAAGCATCATGATCGAAATGATTTTCCCGAATTTAATTCACACGTGCGGTTAGAATACCTTTGCGAATCAGCTTTGGGCGGAACGGCTATCGACACATTCCTGGCTGTTCAGCGAGCTTTGTGGAACTTTCAACCAGACGTGTATTTTGCCTGCGGGACTGGCTGGAATTTGTTCGCGCCAGCAGTGTTCAAATTTCGCCCGTGTCGGTTTGTCTTTCACGAAATCATGTCAGGCGAGCCTGCCGGATGGCGCGATTCCCGATGGCTTGTCCGCAGATGTTTTGATTTTGTGGTGGCGCAGGCATCGCCGGTCGCGCTCAACTTCAAACGCATGTTTGGATGGCGTCGCCCGATTCCTGTGATTCCAGCATTCGCGGCTCCTCTTGAAAAGATAAGTCAAATTCCGCAAGCGCAGCAGCGTCGAGTACCATTTGGGACCGCTCGCGCCGCGATCTTCGGCCGTTTGGTTCCACACAAGCGCGCGGCTTGGCTCGTTTCGCAATGGCCCCGGTTGAATCGGAGTCTGCGCGAGTTGCATATCTTTGGCACCGGGTCAGAGGAAGCTCTTATCCAGCGATTAATTTTGGAGAACGGATGGGGCGATTCTGTTTTTTGTCACGGATCGTATGGAGAGGCGCAAGCTTACACGGATTTACTCACCAGCTTTGATCTTACTCTAATGCCGACGATCGGGGCGGAAGGCGCCCCGCTGGTGCTGCTGGAATCAATGGCATGCGGCGTTCCCTTCGTAGCGACAGACGCAGGTGGAATTTCTGATTACGCAAATTCGGAGTGCGTAATTGTGTCAAAGAGCGATTCGGATGCTTTTCTTCGAGGAATCGAGAGTCTTTGCGAATGCCTCGACAGGCAAGCTGTCGATCGCTTACGCCTGCAGAACTTCTATCGAGCACACTTCGGTCACGAAGTCCTAAGTGCCAAGTGGCTCGCGTTTTTTCGGTCTCTCATGGCCACATGAAATTCATTGTCGCCCAGATTGGCGCGCGGCGGAGTTACGCCGTACCGACGATTTTAGAAAACGCTGAAATGCTTGAGCGGTTCTACACGGACGTAACAGGCAACGTCGGTTCTGGCGGATTTTCCTCTGTTGCGGCCGCCTTTCCTTTCATCGGCAAGCCTGCGCGACGCTTAAATAGCCGCAGACTGCCAAAAAACATCCGCGGGAAAACAACGACCTTTCTCGCTCTGAGTCTTGTTCACGCTTTTCGTCGAACGATGATCAAACGCAATCCTGGCGCAATGTTTCGTGATTCAATTCGCTTTTCGAATGCGCTCGGCCGCGCGATGGCGCGCCACGGCTTTGGTAATGCCACCCATGTTTATTCGATGCTTGGCGAATGCGGGCCATTGCTGAGCGCCGCAAAAGAGCGAGGCCTTTCGGTTGTTTCGGAAATTTATATTCTTCTCAGCACGGAACGCCTTCTTACCGAGGAACGAAAAAAGTTTCCTGGTTGGGAACCGAACGTGCCTGATTTTGCCGCCATCCGTCGCGAAAGGGGCGACGAAGATGCACTTTTCACGCGAAGCGATTTCGCCATTTGCCCATCCGAAGCGGTGCATGACGACCTGGTTAAAAATTTTGGATTTGTGCGTGAACACACCGCCATCGTGCCATATGGAATGAATGCAGAGTTGCTCTCAGTTAGAAACGAACCTCTGCGCGGTCGCGTACTTTTTGCAGGCACAGCGGAATTGCGAAAAGGCATTCATTACCTGGCAATGGCGGCAGAGAAACTTGCGTCGCGCGGCATCCGTTGTGAGTTTCGCGTCGCGGGGAATGTTGAGCCGCCCATTGCAAATCAACCGAGCTGCCGTCGACTGAATTTTCTCGACCGCATTCCGCGCGACAAGATGAAGTGTGAATTCGCCGCGGCGGACATATTTGTTTTACCCTCACTTGCAGAAGGTTCGGCGGAAGCGACCTATGAAGCGCTGGCATGCGGTGTGCCTGTCGTGACGACTCCCGAGGCCGGGTCGATCGTTCGTGATGGGATTGAGGGTCGAATAGTTCGTTCGCGCGACTCGGAAGCGCTGGCCGATGCGATCACGGAGATTGTCGAAGATCGAGAAAAACGCGATCGCATGGCGCAAGCCGCGCGCGAGCGCGCACGCGAGTTTACGTGGGAACGCTACGGTGAGCGCCTCATTGCTGCATTGAAGTCGTTCGCAACGAAAGGACATGAGCCCGCACGCGCATGAAAATCTCGGTGATGATTGCCACATTCAACCGTTGCCTCGAATTACAGCGAACACTTACGAAATTGCTCGAGCTCGATCCGCCGCCAGACGAAATCCTGCTCTGCGCCGACGGATGCACGGACCGGACAGTGGAAACGGTGCGAAGAGAGTTTTCGACCTGCGTCTTGTTGGAAAATGTCCATAAGCGCGGTTCAATTTTCTCGCGCAATCGATTGCTTCGAGCAGCCATTGGAGAGATCGTTGCCAGCTTTGATGATGATAGTTATCCGCTTGATCGAGATTTTTGCGCCCGTCTCAAAGATCTGTTCGGGGAATATCCGGAAGCAGCCGTAATTTCATTTCCCGAAATTCGCGATGGAGAAGTATTCGCGCATCCTACCAAACTACCGTCATCTCCCGCGTATCTGATTTCTGCGTACGCGAATTGCGCCGCCGCCATGCGTCGCGACGTTTATCTCCGATCAGATGGCTTTCCGGAATTCTTTCATCACATGTACGAGGAGCCCGATTATACATTGCAATGTTACGCTCTCGGTTATGTGGCGCGATTTGAACCTAGCCTCGCTGTTCGTCACCATGTTACGACGAATCAACGGGATTTGATCAGTCGACACCACCAGAATGCACGCAACGAGCTTTGGAGTGTGCTGATACGTTGTCCGTTTCCGCAGCTGATTCCGGTGGCGCTTTTTCGTATTTGGCGGCAATTCCGATATGCGTGCAGTGAAGGAATCGCGTGGGCGATTCGCGAACCGCGTTGGTGGTTGGCTGCACTGCGCGGAATTCCGAACTGTTTTCGTTCCCGGCACGCGATTCCATGGCGGATTTACTACGCGTGGATGAAACTAGCGCGCAGCGCGCCGGCTGCAGCAGTGCTGTCGATCCCGCGTGCGCAGTCTTGAGCATGAAGTTCGTGGCACTTCTCCCCGTCCGCGACGAGGCCGACATCATCAGCCAGTGTTTGCAGCATTCGCTGAAATGGGCGGACGCGATCTATCTCTTCGACACGGGCAGTGTTGATGACACATGGGAGATCGTTCAAGATTTCGCTACGCGCGACAAGCGTGTGATTCCGATACGGAAAGAGCCGGTTTATTTTTCCGAGACGCGTTTGCGCGGTTACATGTTTCATGTCGCGCGACAAAATATGCGTAACGGTGATTGGTTTCTGCGGGTGGATGCGGACGAGTTTCACCACATCGCACCGCCTGAGTTCGTGAAGAACTGGATGCGCAAATACGAGACGGTCGCTTATCATCAGTATTACGATTTTCGTTTGCTCCAATCAGAGGTGGATGCATGGAATCGTGGTGATGAGACATTGCGCGATCGAGCGCGACCGATCGAAGAGCGCCGCCGGTATTATACCGTGAGCAACTACGGCGAGCCGCGGCTCTGTCGCTACCGCAGCACGATGCAATGGCCAGCGACCGTATCATTTCCGTTCAACGCCGGTTTTGTCGCGCGCGGACGATTGCCAATCCGGCACTATCCCCATCGCGACCCGGTCCAACTTGAGCGTCGCTGCCGCTTGCGCGCAGTCATGATGAGTGATCCAGAGAATCGAAGCAATTGGAGCCATCCACAATTGCATCACTGGAGGGAACGCGAGTGGGAAAAGTTTGTCACGCCGGATGATTTCCTAGGATTGAAATTCTGGAAACCGGGAATGGAATTGCCGCTTGTGCGTCTAACGAATCATCTTCGGGCGCCGCACATTCGCGCGCTCCAACGATTTGTTCACGCATTCTGTCTGCCGATGTTGGATCGCACACGGCGCGGCTTCGACGTCACGGCTAGGCCGCAACCGATCCCAGACGACATTGTTCGAGAACTTCGAGAGGAACTCGGAGCGCTGTCGTGATTACAAAGTGATCGCGGAATTTATTCGCTCGGTTGTTCCGGCGCGCTGGCGCCCAATCGGCTATCTCGAGCATCTCGTTCGCTCACGAACGGGCGGACGCATTCCCAAAGGTCCATTTGCCGGCATGCGATATATCCACAACGCTTTTGGCAGCGCCTATGTTCCGAAGCTCCTCGGCATTTACGAGCGCGAACTGAATCCGTTTATCGAGCAAGCGTGCGCATCTAACTTTCCGCTGATTGTCGATATTGGAGCGGCTGAAGGTTATTATGCGATCGGCATGGCGCTGCGAAACTCACACGCGCGCGTGATCGCGTTTGAGATGGAGGAGAAAGGGCGCGCCGCACTAAAAGAAATGGCGGAACTTAACAACGTCGTGTCGCGCGTCGAAATACACGCTAAGTGTAAGCCGCAGGATCTTGCGCGACTCCTCACGACCTCAGATCGCGCGTTGATTCTCTGTGATGCGGAAGGCGATGAAGAAACCTTGTTGGACCCTGAAACCATCCCGATGCTCGCTCACACGCATTTACTAGTGGAGATGCACGAATTCGTTTCAATGGGGATCACTGAACGCGTCACGAAACGTTTTGCCGCTACTCATAAGGTTCGGCGCATCTGGCAGGAAGATCGAGATCGTTCCGATTTACCGTTTGCCACGCTTGGCACAAGAGTGTTGCCGCGGGCTTATCTCGATTGGTCAGTGAGTGAATGGCGGCCGGAACGCATGTCCTGGCTTTGGATGAAACCGCGCACTGTCAATGCACCGGCCGCTTAGAGTTTTCTTTTCCTGTAGCGGCGTTGGCATTATCGATCGCGGCATAGAAACTTTCTTCCGCGAGGCCTTTGATGGGTTACGCGATACGGAAGGTCTCGACATCACGCTCTACAAAGGCGCGGGCGAAGAGAAGCCGGATGAGCGCGTTCTTTGGAATGTCCCGCGTACCGGTCGTATCGCGCGCTTTCTTGGCGCGTGCATTCGCCGGAACGGTTACGTGGCGGAGCAACTTTCGAGCTTCCCTTCGATGGTGCGCACAATCCGGAACCATCAACCCGATATCATTTTTTACAGCGACTCGAATCTTGGCTTCCAGTTATTTCGGTGGCGAAAATGGACCGGCGTCCCGTTCCGATTGCTTTTCTCCAATGGCGGCCCGTGCAATCCGCCGTTTCCGCGCACCGACTATGTGCACCAAGTCACACCGTTTCACCTTGATCGTGCGGTTGCGGCGGGCGTTTCGCCCGATTTCCAGCGCATGGTCCCGTATGGAATTTCAGTGCCGGCGGGCGCACCCGACGTAAGCAAGCCGGCAAAGCGCATCGTTCGAGGACAGCTTCGCTTGCCGCTTGACCGCCAAATTATTTTGTCGGTTGGGTGGATCGTGGCCCACCAGAAACGAATGGATTACGTCGTAAATGAAATTGCGCGTTTGCCAACGCCTCGACCTTATCTGGTTCTTCTTGGCTCGATCGACGAAGACAGCCGCATAGTTCTCGATCTGGCACGCGCGAAGCTAGGTACGGAGAATTTCACCGCGCGATCAATGCCACACACCCAAGTTACGGATTATTATCGGGCTGCCGACATTTTCGTGCTCGGCTCGTTGCAGGAAGGCTTTGGCCGGGTATTTCTTGAGGCCCTCGTTCACGGATTGCCGGTTATCGCTCACGATCATGCGGTGATGCGCTTCGTTCTCGGCGGTCACGGCAGGCTGGCTGACTTATCGAAGCCGGGAGCTCTGAGCGAACAGCTCAGGCTTGCGCTGCCGACCCCGAACACACCGGAAGCTGCGGCTGAGAGACGAGAAAGCGTACGGCTGCGGTTCAACTGGCCAGTGCTGGCGCCCCAGTATCGAGATATGTTCATCGATTGCGCACGCCGGGTGCAACCGAATTTGAAATGACGGGATAACCAGCTATGCCCAGGTCTTGAACTAAGCCTTTTCGAGGAAGGATGTTTCTCTACTTCATCCCTTTTGTAGTCGCCTGTGTCCTGTTGTTTGGCGCGGCAGTCGTGCGACCACGGCTAATCTACGAGTTCCCATATTTCATGGCGGGGACATTCATCGCCTTCATTCTTCCACAGGCATACGCATTATATAAAGACCAATGGGGGGGGCTTTACCTGGAGAGCACATTATTAATGTGCTGCCTTTGCCTGGCGGCCTGTTGGTTCGGCTATCTGCCGCGGGCACATGCAGGCTTTTTGCAAAAGCTCAATGTTCCTGTGAGCACGTCGCGCTTTTTCCACGGCGGAATCGCGCTTGTGCTCGTTGGCTACTATTTTACTTACAAGTTCGGAACACTGCCTGAAGAAGATACTGCGAGCGGCCTAACCGGAATCGGAACGATCTACCTTTTCTTCGGAGGATTGATATATCCCGGGTTTGCAATCTGTTTCTATTGCGCGCTGAAGAGCCGAAGTTTATTCGCCTGGGCAATGTCCGTAATCGCCGCCTGGGTTCCGCTGCAAGCGGCGGTCTTTTACGGAAGACGTGAGCCGACGGCGCTTTTTCTTATCTCGCTTGGAATGAGTCTGTTTTTCTTGAAAGGCAAACACGCGCCGCGCTTGGTCGTCATCGCGGTAGTGATCGGGGCAATATTTATCATTCCGGCAGTGGGTGAATACCGGAAAACAGCGGCCCAAGATCCGCTCGAAGCATGGAAGCAATTGGATGTGGTGCAACAGTTCAACGAGTACTTCGACGTCAATGCAGTGAGCGAAGTGAAAAATGCCACTGTCCTAATCGCAGCTACCCGTGAGTCAGGCACTTACCAATGGGGGGCCGGTTACTGGAATCGCCTCGTGTTTCGCTTCGTTCCAGCGCAATTTCTCGGAGAGCGCTTTAAGAATTCGCTCATGATCGGGGGTGAGGAGCGAGATCTTGGCGACTTTGTCGAAGGTGAAGTCGGCTACCGGGTTCCGCCGGGTTCAACTGTGACCGGCCTGGGCGATTCATTTAATCAGTTTGATTACTTCGGCTCTCTCTTCTTTGCTGCGATGGCCTATTTATTCAAGAATCTATGGACGGCGACCAAACAACCCAACGGCACGGTTGCGCAGATTCTCTATATTCAAACGACGACCTCGGCCATGCGCGCACTCACACACCAGACGGTCGATTTTTTACCCGGATTTATTTATAGCGCGCTATTTATTTCGCTCATCGCATGGTACGCGCGAGAGAGAAATATCGCGGTCGATCCATCCATGAGCGTCGCCCTTGCGCATTGATAGCGGCACGCTCGCCGTGAACTCGGACCATTTGCGAATCGCTATAATCTTTCATCGCCTAGGTCCTTATCACTGGGCGCGGTTAACGGCAGCCGCGAAAATCTTTGATATCGTGGCGATAGAACTATCGGCCGAAAGTTTGGAGTATTCATGGGACAAGATCGACAAACCATCGAACTTTCGTCGGGTTACACTCTTCGATTCAGCAGTTGCCGGCGCGGGCAGGGGAAACGCGATGACGAGGCGAATAAATGATGCGCTTACCGCTGAGAACCCATTAAACGCGGTTGCGATTCCCGGGTGGAGCAGCCTTGGGGCTTTGACCACGCTGAAGTGGTGTCTCCGCCAAGGTGTGCCTGCCATTCTCATGTCGGAATCGACGCAATCGGATCGGCGGCGATATTTCTGGCCGGAGCGAATTAAAGCTAAAGTGGTGCAGCTTTTTAACAGCGCCATTGTTGGGGGGCGTGCGCACAAGGAATACCTCGTGAGGTTGGGAATGGCGGAAGGAAGGGTTTTCGCAGGCTACGACGTAGTGGACAACGAATTTTTTGCGAACAAGGCAGATGATGTGCGCCGTAATCCCGGCGCAACCAGAGAGCGCTTGAATCTTCCAGTAAATTACTTTCTCGCCTCGTCGCGGTTCTTACCAAAGAAGAATTTAGTTCGCTTACTGGAAGCTTATGCGCGTTACCGCCGTGTCGCGGGAAGCGGTGCCTGGGACTTGGTTCTTTTGGGAGATGGCCCGCTTAGTGCGAGTATCGAGGGGCATCGGAAAGTCTTGGGATTAGATCGTTGCGTGCACTTGCCGGGATTCAAACAGTATGACGAATTGCCGATCTACTACGCGCTAGCCGGTGCATTTGCGCACGCGAGTGTCAGCGAGCCGTGGGGCTTGGTTGTAAACGAAGCAATGGCCTCGGGTTTGCCGATTATCGTTTCGAAAAAGTGCGGGTGTGTTTCAGAACTCCTCGCAGAAGGCAGAAATGGATTCTCGTTTGCGCCAGAAGACGTCAATGGATTGGCCGATTTACTTTTGCGAATGGCTGCTCTCCCGGATGTAGAACGGGAAGGGATGGCGCAAGCATCGCGGGAAATTATTGCTTCGTGGTCGGTCGAGCGTTTTGCCAATGGACTGCGCGGCGCGGTCCGGGCCGCGAAATGCGCTCCCAGGAAAAAGATACAACCAAGCGCGAAGTTGCTGCTCTCTTCGTTGATTTTTGCTCGCAGAACCAAGCCAACGATGTTTGCGCCAGCTTCGTCGCGTTGGATATGACGCCACGACGCGATCCACTGAAGGTGCTGGTAATCATTCCGGCGCTCAGTCCGGTTTACGGTGGACCGTCATTCAGCTCGATCGGCCTGGCGGAAGCGCTCGGTCGAAGAGGTCTGCAAGTTGATGTCGTTACCACAAATGCGGCGGGCCCTCGCAATTTCCCGGTCAAACTTCATCAGTGGCTCATCGAATCGACCTATCGCTTACGATACTTCCGCCGGTGGGGATGTTTCGAAGTGAAGTTTAGTCCTGCACTGATGGCATGGTTGTTCCAGCATGTCCCTGACTATGACATCGTCCACGGCATGTCGGTGTTTAACTTCCCGGCGTATATTTATTGCGAAGCATGTCGCTGGCACGATGTGCCGCACATCATTCATCCTCAAGGAATGTTTGAGCCATGGGCGATGTCGAATAAAGGCTGGAAGAAGAAAGTTTACTTTCGCTGGTTGAAAAAGCCGCAATTGGAACGCGCTAATGTGATTCATTGCCTAACGCAACACGAGGCCGAATCGGTCGCTGCGTTGGGCGTAACAACATCTAAAGTGATCGTGCCGAACGGCATCAATTTTGAATCGATGATCAACGGCGATGCCAACGCATTCTTACTGCGCTATCCAGAACTGGCGAGTAAGACCCGTCTGCTTTTCCTGCATCGCGTCGATCCAAAGAAAGGCCTGGATATACTGGCCAAGAGTTTTGAGCGGCTCCGCATTCGATTTCCCAACACTCATCTGATAATTACCGGACCTGACCCCATCGGCTATTGGTCAACGGCGTCCCGTTTTTTTGGGTCGGCAGGATGCGCCGCGGCCGTGACTTACACTGGAATGCTTACGGGACAGGACAAAGCTGATGCTCTCGCTGCTGCCGACATCTTTGTCGCGCCCGCCTATTCCGAGGGATTCAGCATGTCGGTTCTTGAGGCGATGGCCGCTGGTTTACCATCTGTTATCACAACGGGGTGTAATTTTCCGGAGGCGGCTCAGGCGAAAGTGGCGCTGGAAGTTCCAATCGACGCGACCGCTTTTGCCCAAGCGCTGGCCAGTCTGATTGAGAATTTGCCGGCTGCCCGCGAGATGGGACAACGTGCGCGGACATTTATCTTTCAAAATTACACGTGGGACCACGCAGCTAGAAAAACACACGAAGTGTATACCGCAATATTGAATCACCAACCGGTGCCATATCAGTTCGACATGTCGGTTACTGAGACGCGTGAATTGGAACGGCGCGCAGTATGATCGACGTCACAGCGTTGATTCTCACATTCAACGAGCGCGAGAACATCGGGCGAACGCTCGCTGCGTTATCATGGGCCAAGCAGATCGTTATCGTCGATAGCTTCAGCACAGACGAGACGACCGAAATCGCAAAAGCAATGCGCCCGAACATAACAATCGCCCAACGCCGATTTGATACCCATGCGACGCAGTGGAACTTCGGTCTGGCACAAATCAGAACACCGTGGGTCCTCACGCTCGATGCGGACTACGAACTCTCACGCGCGTTAAGCAGTGAAATCGGGCAGTTCAAACCATCTGACGAAGTCTCGGCCTACGAGGCGCGATTCCAATTCCGAATCTTTGGCCGCAATTTGCGCGCTTGCGTATATCCGCCCCGGCCAATCTTGTTTCGAACAGAACGCTGCACCTACTACGATGACGGCCACGCTCAAAAATTAGCGATAAAGGGTTCGACGCGACAACTGTCAGGCGCCGTTTATCACGACGATCGCAAGCCGTTGAGTAGTTGGCTCCGGGCGCAGGATCGATATGCAACGATCGAGGCGCGCCACCTTCTGGCCACGCCGTTTAATCAATTGAATTTTCAAGATCGATTGCGACGAAGGATTTTTTTGGCTGCGCCGCTGATGTTTTTTTATCTGCTTTTTGCACGGGGACTGCTCCTAGATGGCTGGCCGGGATGGTTTTATGTGTGCCAACGCACCATCGCCGAATTGTTGTTGTCGGTCCGGCTGCTGATTGAGCGAGAGAAACTAGAAATTAGAAAGTAAAAATTAGAAATTAAAGGTCAGAGATCGAGACCGTTCAATTGGCTACTGACAAATGAAAAGAATAATTCTAACGTCGCCGCCTCACGATAAGTTACGAGCCGATCATTTCCCGCCTGTTCAGCGATCGGCAAAGGAAGCTCGACCAAAGTTGCTGGCTGACGGTTTGGTCGAACCGTTGGTGTGGCCGGAACCGGCGGCGGCAGTGGAAAAGCGCCGGGTCTTCGCGAAAATCCGCAGTCACGATTGGAGCACCGCGTTGCTCTTCATCACGTGCGACATCGTTTGCTGGGTCGTGCTCTACGGGTTCGTTGGTTATGCGCGACGCGATGCGTTCTTTGTCAGCCCTTTCGAGTTCATGATGGTGGATTTTGTCGCGCTCGGTGTGCTGCTTCAGGCGCTTTATATTGTCGGTGGTTACAACCGAAATACTGAAACTCGCGCTCTTACCTACACGGCGGAACATATTCTCGCCATTGCCGGCGCGGCCGCGGTGAGTTCGCTCTTGATTTATTCGGCGGCAACGTTCGACGCGGGAATGAAACCGAGCCGCGGTGTGCTCTTAATCAGCTTCATCGTGTTTCTTCCGCTTTCGTTAATGTGTCGGCGCGGATTTCGCCCGAAAATCGCAGCATCCACTGCACAACGGGCTTTCCTAGTTGTGGGCAGCGGCGAGCTCGCCTCACGTTTCTACGAAGCGTACAAGAGATCGCCAAACCAGCAGCGGCTGGTGTTTGTCGATAATGACGAATCACGCGTGGGATCGACAATCGCCGGCCAAGGGTCACCGATTGTCGAGGGAGGACTCGATATCAAACTCGGCAATCTCCAAAACGCTTATAGCGGGATCATTCTCGCAGAAAAAATCAAGCGTCTTCCAAGCGAGCTCTTGGAGCGCCTCGTCCGCACACAGTTTCAGCGCACACGCGTTTACACCCTGGAATCATTTTACGAAACACATTGGCGTTACGTGCCGTTGGACGTGATCGATCCAGTCTGGCCGCTGCAGACAGGTTTCCAACTGGCGCGCATTTCGCCGTATCACTATCTGAAACGGCTCTTCGATGTCGTGGTGTGCGGTTTTTTGCTTCTGGTTTGCGCCCCCTTGTTTCCGCTCATCGTGATCTTGATCTGGATGGAGAGCGGCAAGCCCGCGATCTTTCGTCAGCCGCGCGTCGGAGGCGAAGGGCAAATGTTCATCGCTTACAAATTTCGCACCATGTTCACCCGGTCCGCGACCGCTGAAATGGACGACATCTATACCCGGGAGAACGACCCTCGGATCACGCGTATGGGACGCTGGCTGCGCAAGCTGCGACTCGACGAGCTGCCGCAACTCTGGAACGTGTTTCGCGGGGAGATGAGCCTGATCGGGCCGCGGGCGGAGTGGATCAAATGCGCGGAGCGATACGAGAAAGCGATCCCGTTTTATCATTTTCGGCACTTGGTGAAACCGGGAATCACCGGCTGGGCGCAAGTGAATTATCCCTACGGCGAGAGCGACGAGGATGCTATCGAGAAACTAAAATACGATCTCTATTACATCCGGCATTATTCGTTGAAGCTGGACGCAATGATCATCCTCAAGACCGTGCATACGATGCTCTTCGGCAAAGGGCGATAGGCCTTGCCGAAGAGCATCGTGTTATCGGTTATCAGTGATTGGTTATTAGTTATCACTGATCTAGTTGAATAATGTCGGCGTGGTTGATAGGTTCCGCTGGTGAAAATAGCGGAACGAACATCATTTAAGACATTCGAGGATTTAGAATGCTGGAAGCAGTGCCGAACCTTACGATTATTCATCGCGAAAGATCTCGTTCCAGTTCTGCCAAGAGAGGAACGCTACCGGTTAGGCGATCAACTGTTGCGGGCCGCACGTTCCACAACGGCGAACATTGCTGAAGGATACGGACGGTTCCATTACCTGGATAACGCGAAGTTCTGCAGTAACGCCCGCGGATCGTGTTGGGAAGTTCTCGATCATTTGATCACAGGAAATGACGAAGAATTCATTTCTACCGAACTACTTAATCGTGGAAGAACGCTCATAGGCCAAGCGGTCAAGCTACTGAATGGATATATGAACTACCTGAAGCGCGCGAGCGGCGATATCGAAACCTCACAACCGATAACTGATAACTGATAACTGATAACTGATAACTGATAACCAAGTCGGGTCAGCTCCTGACCTGATTACTGTAACCACCGGAATACGATCCTTCGCCTGCGCCATAACCTGGCGAAGCGTAGTGATAATAATAACCAACACCGCGGCCGTGCGACAGACGATTGAGGACCACGCCGGCCGGGCGGATGCCCGAACTGGCGAGCAAAGAAATCGCACGTTGAACAGCTGAGCGCGGCGTTTTTCCCGCTCGTAAAACGATGCAGACTGTCTGGACGTGCGGCGCCATGAGCAGGGTGTCGCTGACGGCGAGCACCGGCGCGCTGTCGATCACTACGCGATCAAACGACTTCGCCGCTTCCGCCATCAGTCGGCCGAAAGAAGGTCCGCTCAAAAGTTCCGCCGGATTGGGAGCGCGCCGTCCGGAACCGAGCACAAAAAGCTGGCCGCCAGTGGCGGTGAGAGTCTTTCCCCTAAATGCAATCTTGTCGCCGGCGAGATCAATTTGCTCGGGAGGAATCGGTCGCGCGGCCGACTCAAGATTCGTTTCGGCCACCAGACAATCGACAATTCCGGGGACCTCAGCACTCAAATCGGAATTAATCGTTTTCGCCGCCGACAACTGAAAGATTTTATGCATGGTCGGCCGGCGCAGATCGCCATCCACCAGGAGGACACGATAACCTTGTTGGGCGAGCGCGAGCGCATAATTCGTGCAGGTAAAACTTTTTCCTTCGTCAGGCACGGCGCTGGTGAAAAGTGAAACCTTGCGCTCCGCTTCGGGCCCCAACAGTGAAAGCGCCGCACGCAGGTTGCGAAAGGCTTCCGCCGCCGGCCCCTCGGGGACTTCGGCCACGAGTCGGTATTGTCTAAGACGTCCGCTTGTTTGCTTCGAAGCAGTCAAGTTTGTTTCCGCCTTGCCGACCTTGGCTTCAGGAACCGCGGCCAAAACGGGCAGCCCCAGAATAGCCTCCGCTTGATCAACGGTTTTAATTGAGCGATCAAGCGCATCAGCGAAGAAAACAAATCCGAGCGCTGCGGCCAGGCCGCCCAGTAAACCCAAGGCGATCGCCTTCGTCGGATTCGGACTTACTGGGGCATGCGGGAGGGGCGAATGCTCGATTACGCTTACGGCATTGGCCTTCACATCTTTCGTCAAATCGGTCTCTTTGATCTGGCGGAGCACACTTTCGTAGAGCGCTCGGTCGGTTTCGGCTTGCCGCGCAAGCTCCTGATAACCGATCGCGGCTTTGTTCAGAGCGAGCGCGGCTTTTTCCTGTTCGCGCGTTCCAGTCCCGAGATTGTTCTCGGCCGCGCGCGCTTGCTCCAGTGTATTTCGCAAGACGGCTGGCTGCCCCAGGACAGCGCGCCGCAATCCATCCCTTGCCTGCGCCAGCGCGGCCTGGCCGGCTATCATTTTCGGATGTTTGTCCTTGTAACGCTGCGCGAGCATGGCAACGCCTGCTTCTAACTGCGCGAGATCGCGACGGCGGTCGTTCACCGTAGGCGCGGCGGCAATGCTCGGCACAGCGAGCAGCGCGTCGACATTGTCACCCACGTCTTCGATTTGCTTGAGCTCGCCTTCGAGACGGATGCGATCGGATTTCGCGGCGGTTAGTTTGCTATTTAACTCTTGAAGCTTGTCTTCAACCAAACCGCCACGGCCGCCCGAGCTGCCGGCGCCGGTTTGGCTCCCTATCGCGGCTGCGCCGCCACCGAGTTGCAGCGCGTCGGGCGTTTTCGCTTTGTAATCTGCGACTGCGGCTTCGCTTCGTTGGAGATTCGCCTTCAGCCGCTCTTCTTCTTCCAGAAGATAACGCAACGTATCCTGGCTGAAGGAGGCGCGACGCTCGATCGAGTTGCGGATATACTCGCGGCCGACCGCTTCGGCCAGCCGCCGCGCCATCGCCGGGTCGCGATTCGTGACGTAAAGGTCGATGAGCCGTGTACCACGCCGGATGACGGGCTTCACCATCCCCGCGAGCGCGCCACCGAGCGCTTCCTCCAGCGGTGTAAAGGCTGGAGCGGCACTGAGATCGTCGGTTGCGCTTGCTGTGCTGACCGGCGTCGAACGTGGCGAGCTGGAGCTACCTTTCGGGCTGGAGACGGACCGGCCAAGCAAGGCGCGACCGCCATCGTCAGCTAATCCTTCGGCGCGCACAACACGCGCCAGTATACTACGATTCGTGAGATTCTGCTCAATCGTTCGCAGCGCCTCTTGACTGGCGAGAAACATCGAGCGCACGCGAAGCGCAGATTGTTCGCCGGCGACAACGGTTGGTTCCTGGAAATCAACTTCCAGAACGGTGTGCCCTTGATAGAGTTTTGGCGTTCGAGCCAGATAACCGAGTCCGAGAAAGAGTCCAGCGAACACACAAAGCGCGACGATCCAAATCCGCTCGATCACCAAATGCCAAAAGTGGCGAAAATCGAATCCGCGCTTTGGCTCCGCGAACTGTTCGCTGATGCGCGGCAACGCCGCACCGGCAGCGTTCGGGAGACTTCCGGCGACCGGTTTAGAGAGCGGTTGATTAATCACGAAAAGGTATTTGCTCGAGGGGTATTACACACGACGCGCTGATTCGGAAATTGGGGATGAGAAGGTTTTCAGTTAAAAAATGCTTTCACCAACCGTAATGGTGTCGCCGGGTTGAACCCGAAAGCTTTTGCCGCTGTCGCGCGCGAGCCGCTTTGCATCTACCCGCAGAACTTGGTCGCGCCGCTTTACGCTGATCCGCTCCGGCGCGGCAATGCGCGTGTACCCGCCGGCGATAGCGATGGCTTCCAGCACATCGATGCCGCCCGGACTTCCTTCCGGCATTTCGTAACTGCCAGGACGATTGACCTGGCCCAGCACGACAAACCGCCGCTTGGCGTAACCGATCAACATGACGTTGACCTTCGGATTCAGGACATAATCTTTGCCGTACAACTCGGTCAGACGCGCCGCCGCCTGATTCAGCGTCAGTCCAGCGAGATGCACCGAGCCGAGCAACGGCAGGCTCACGGCGCCGTCCGCATTCAGACGAACTACGCTGCGCAATTCCTCTTCGCCATAAACTTCGGTGGCGATCTGATCGTCGGTCGTAAGTTGATAACCGCTCGGGGCGCTGATGGCCGAGGCGGCGAGGACTATCACCGAATTACTGCTGCCAGAAGAACCGGCTGACTTAGCCGAATCGGGCAGCGCGGAAACCAGCGACGAGGCAGGCGACCCCGTGGCATTCACGCCGTTGGCATTGCCGCTAGTTGTCTGTGCCCGGAGTGGCGCAATGAAAATCGACAGGTACGCGAATGCGCACAGAACCAGTCGGGGAACCAGCGCCAGAAGGTTCTTCATGTCAAAACTTTAGAGCAGTTCGAATGCCTACCTGCGTGTCATTAAAACCGAAATTGGGCAAATTGCTTGTGTTCTCTCGATAGACCAGAAAAGCTCCGGCGAACCAGAACCTAGTAATTCTAGCATCTATGGAAGGTTGAATAAAGTAATAGTTGTCCGCGCGTGAAGCGACTGTGTGTGTGAGCGCGCTGAAATAATCCAGGTTTTGGTATCCAGCTGTGAATGAGAGTACGAAGCGCTGAAGCAAACGCTGTTTGGCCGTCACTTGGACTTGCGTCGAGGTGTAATCCTGGCCCAACAGATCCGCTGAAGTCTGTGTTCCACGGCTCGCGTCAATACTGATGCTCGTGCCATCAAACGGCTTGTAAGAGGCGCTCAAATCAAAGACCGGAGAGACGGAGTCATGCGATCCAGTGTCGAACTGACGAAACTCGAGGCCGGCCGAACCGCTGGCGTTGAGCTTGCCTGTTACATCATAAGAAGCGCGTACATTGGCTTGCTCGAAAGTTTGGTCGGAGTTCGCTTGATCGAGGACATCACGTCCAGCCGTGCCCCCTATTCCAACGAGCAGTTTGGCACCGTATTGATAATTCAGAAAGAGATTGCCCGAGATTCTGTGCGAATTAGTTAGGCCGCCGGGATAATCGATCAGTGTGTAATCGCCGGCTGAACTCAAAGATGTTTTCCCGGTCAGCCCGTATGCGGCGCTCAGGTGAGTCGTGTAAGTGTTGATGCGACGACGCCCGCCCGTATCGATGTTCACGCCATTGACAATCATTCCGGTAAAACCGGGCAACTGTGCATCGCCCGTCTCTGCCAACTGAATGTTTTCCGCTACCCCGAGCGTCAATCGACTGAAGTGATATTGGCCTGCTAGGTATGCGACATGTTGGACGGCGTCGAAATTTGAATGATCGGCAAAAATCAAAAAATCGGGTTCGTAATAGAGTTCCAGGAAATTTTCCTCGCGCGCGATGGTGTCGCCAAAGCCGAGGGTTACAGCCGGCCCGATGCGTGTGTAGAAGTCGTGGAGGCGATTGTTAGGCGCGAGCGTGAGGTTGTCATCGTAAATTTCGGCCACCTGAATGGTGAGCTCGTAGTGGAAGCGACGACCGCTTTCTGAAACGGGCGCGCCGATTAGCGCTTGCGCATCGCGCTGCGCCTGGAGCGATTGACCGACCGCGTCAAGGCCTTGTGGGGACAATGCCGATCTTTGCAACGTTTGGCCGATGGCGGAAAGCGCGAAAACAAGGGAAATGGCGCAAAACGCTGGCAAGATCGACCATCGCACTTCAGACATCCCTCGCATGCATCTCTGTTTAGCAACTAACGTGCGACGTGGACACCGAAATGGCGAACATTTCGCAGCCTGCGTAGGTCTTGCGGATTGGGTTCAACTCTCTTGAATCTGCGCGCAAACGTTCCCATTGATCGCAATCGGGCTTTCAACTGCAGGCCGCTCAGCTTCATTCGCACTCAATGACGCCCACGCTTGCCATCGCGTTGCTAAATGAGTGACGCAGGCTGTGGAAGGTCAGTGTTCACACAGTCCGCCCCTCTCTGTTCGCGCTTTCCCCGCAACTTATGTTGGCGCCACATCCGGACCAATACGCTGTCTGAAAGTCTCCGAACAAGAAGATCGTTCGAGAGGAGCTTCTTCAAGATAGGATTGCAGGAACAGCTCCATGATGTGGTGCAGTCCGGCGACTTTCACGTGTATTTGATCCGGCTCCCAGACGGCAGCACGGTCGGAGTTTTGCACTATCTCGTAACTCGGAAAATAGTCCACGTTCTCGTGTGCGGCAGCCCATTCCTGTGCGACGGTTCGCAGCAGAGACTTGGCATAACTAGTGGCCAGTACCACATCCATCTTTGAGAACGTGGCGAGCAAAGGGACGGGGGAAACCGTTACCACAATGCGAAGGTCGGGATGCCCGTAGCTAGATAGCAGAGCGTGTATGGATTCCAGATTAGCCCAGTTTTGGGCAAAGCTGGTCAAGTGAAACTCGTACCGGTGCGGCTCAGTCTGAAACAACGACGGGAGAGGAGTCTGGTTAAGGTAAACGTCTGCTTCGATATCACGCCAGACCTCGACGAGCCCCAGCGTGATGATTACCGCGCGACAGTTCATGATGCGTTTTGTCACCATTTGTAGTAACGCACGGCGTTCTAAAGTTTCCTCGAAACCAACCAGCTTCAACGTCGGACTTGTGTGTGGATCAGACCAAGTCGTTTCGGTCACTCGAGCAATTGATTTGACGGGGAACACCGTCGCCGGATCGAGTGCCCAACGCAGCTCATTTAATATCGAAAACGTATTGTACTTGTTGATAAACCCAAGCCCTGATGGCTCTTTGTTGACTGACGTGAGCCTGGCAAACTCCGGTGCCGCACTCTCGACAGCCATTTTGCGGGTTGTCAGCGAGTATTCGAGACCTCGTGCGAAACATGAGCCGATTGCATAGAATTTGTCATCGCGTCGGAGCTTGAACTTCGGATCGATTTTGGGCGTGAACCAAGTCTGGCGCAGTCGCTGAAAGGCGTAATTGCCCGCGATATCATTCGGATCCGCTCCATCCTTGTACCACTGATTGGCGTGATTTTCGCGCCAATTCTTGGACACCTGAGTCGCGCTCGCGACGTACGTCGATGCCGACGATTGCTGACGCTCGCTCAATAAATCGGGCGCCGTTCTTTTGCCAAGGGACGTTTTGGACATATATGAAACTTAGTTATAACAAGTGTAGGTTGGCGAGCTAATTGTCCGATTTGGGGTGTTAAGATGTCCAACTTGCGGATGGAAACGGGTAGTGGCTACGTCCAGCGTAGCGAATTGAGGAATTGGCTTTGATTTGCAGCCCTTAATGGCCAGCTAAAACAACATTTTCCGAAGGAAAATCTAGCTTAGATGTAGCGCGCGCGATCGGCGTCATTGCTCGGCCTGCAAACCCTTTCCTCTCACTTGAGCAAAGTAGTCACGCTCGTGTTGCGCGACGATCCAGTTCAGCTCGTCTTGCAGCGTAATGATCGCTGGCACGTCGTCCTTGATTTTCGACAGCTTGAAGCCTTGCCGAGCGACGATCGCGTTCAACTCGTCTTGCAGCGCGATGATCGCCTCCACGCTGTTGTCGCGTTTTGGGAGTAGGGGGATCATCCCGTTGAGCGGCATGTGCGCGATCCAACCGCCTCTGTTGGAACCAATCGATGTAACCGCTCATATTTGGTCAGTCGGCACTGGACATCTGTTCGTTTTGAATTCCGGAAATCCGTCCGCCAAATTGCCGGCGGAACGGCAAAATTGGCAATCTGTTCGCGACCTTGGCATCTGTTCGCTCAGGAAGGCCGGAGGCGGCCGCTCGTGGATCGATTACACGACCGGCAGTAAAAAATCCGTGGTCGTGAATCAACGCTGCCTCAATGTCCGCGAAGCTGACGCCGTCGCGGCCGGCCTGCTCTGCTCTATAGCGAGCGCTTTCGACGGCTTCAAAGATAGCGCTCGCCTGTTTTTTTTCCGTTCCAAGCGCGTATGCAGCCAGGAGTTTCCACATTCGCACGTCGCCCTGCGGCAAGTGAGCGCGGGCAATCTTCAACATGTCATCGCGCGAGTGCTCAGTAGGCAACCTGAGCCTCCGATTGAGCCGCCGCTCGAATTGCTCATCTGTCCAGAGCGTGCGTTTAACGTAGTGCTCCTGCCACTTGGTAAAGTCGGTGTGTGCGATCAATGCTATCGGAGTCCCAGCATCGAACGTCGATTTAATCCAAAGCAGCCGATCAGGCGTCTTGCGGGGATGCATTGCCTGCGTCCAAAGATATTGCGATTCGTCGAGAGCAAGCGCGATCTCCCCCGTTGCGAGCATCTCTTCAACTCGCACTTTGATTTGCTGTCCGTTAAATGACGTTCCACGAGCAACGCCGAGCTCGCGCGCGACGCTAGCATAGAAACTTCGCTCGTCGCTTGACGATGGAACCTCCACATAGCGGACCAGGCCCGCATGCGCGTCGCACCAGGCACGGGTCGTCGCCGTGCGCCCGATACCAGCCACGCCTTCGATCAGCACCATCCGTCGCCGCGAGAACCAAAAGTCGAGAGTTCGATTGATTTCGATTGTCACGGCTGTCTCGGCCAAGCGTGACTTTGCCGCCTCAATGAACCGACCTCGCACTGCCCTTAGCGCCCCGAACAAATCATGAAAAAACCAAACGCCCTCTTCGACGCTAACCTTTGGATTGAGGCAGCAACACTTTAGGTGTTGTATGAGCCCTTCTTGAGCGGCATACTCGCGGGCTCGCATCGTGTAGCGCCTTAGCTCTTCTTTCGGGGTTTCAGATTCGGGCACGGCCCCCCCATTCGGACCGTCCGAAGCATCGCGAAGCCATTCCGCGTAAGCCCATTCGGATGAGCAATTATTCGTCCATTAGCTGCGGATCGCTTCGAGCTCCGTTGCAGTTGGTGAAACTCGTTGCTTGTGCGCAGCGAAAAGCCTGGTCATCGTTGCAGTTCCCACGCGCTCAGGAAAGGACTCAAGAAGCTCCTCGCATAGCTCTTGGAGTCCTCCTCCTTTGATCGACCGCCACTGGATAAACCAAAGAATTTCGCGTGCAGTCTTATCTTTCACAATTGCGATTCGCTTGGCGGCAGCGAGTCCGTTAATCGCGTCGCCTTCAAACTCAGGCGCAGAGCAAAATCGCTCTTGATGAAATTCGCTAGTTGTCGATCTGCGCGTGCTGCTCATCGATTCCCGTCCTTGTAAGCTTCTTCGAGTAGGCTAGCGGCGACGGTGGCGCGCTCGGCATTTTTTGCATCCACGCGGACATTGATGCCGCGACTCCTGACCGCCTTCTGCGCAGTTCTCACGAGTCGATTCTTTCTTTGTCGCTCGTGTTTGATAGCCGAGCTTTGCTACTCGATTTGCTCACCAAGCTCAATCGTCGCGCGATCGACAAGGAGGGGTCGGAAGTTCCGGCGCGCGAGCTGATCCTGTATCACTCGATATTGCGTGCGCGCGTAGTCATTGTGCGCCGCGATTTGCGTCTGCGCGCGCGCAAGCTCTGATTCGCTCGCATCGATTGGCGCAAGGGCCTCTGCTTTTTCAACAACGTAAGGACCGTCGCGACGATCGAGGCTCGTCAAGGTGATTGCTTCGAGTTCGTCAGGGTTGATCCAAGCAAGCATGCGTTGGCCGGCAAAGCGCCCGGTGATTTCATTGTAGTAAAGGCCTCCGCCGAGACTTTCCCGCAGGCGGATTCCACTCGGTTGAACCTTCACGGGCGTCTTGTGATGCGCGAGCAAGTAGCGCGCGCGCGAACCAAGATGCACCGTTCCTTCCGGCAGAAGATTAGTGTTCCACGCTTCGAGTGGAGACGATTGAAGCTTGCCACCTTGTCGCTCGCGATTGTAGCGCAAAAGGATTTGATCGAGCTGCCGTAGCCAATCCGATTTGCTCAGGAAATGGCTGCTCGGATGTTCACGACCCGCGTTTACCGCGCGAATTTGTTCCTGGACGCGTTCAAAACGGTCGTTCCTCTCATCGCGCCCTACATAACCCGGCAAGCGCTCCATCTGATTCTGCAACAGGCCGATAACTCTTTCGATGATCTTCCCGCACGGCCTCGTGCGATGTCGGAACGTGATGTCGAACTCACGCAGTCCCTGCTCAGTGTGGCAAATATCCAGCTCGTCTCCTTTAATGATCTTCGCGGTCCGCCACATGCCGCGCTCAAGCACAAGCGTTTCTGGCAGGCCGAAAGCGTCGTGCACGCGCAAAAGTAGGCTGCGAACGATGCGCATGTTGTAAACCGGAGCGCTGTGCAGAGCGTGCCCCAAGATCATTCTGCTGCGCAGGTCGATTGCGAGAATCCATTGCCCCCGGCCGAAAAAGATTCCGTTCGGACTCTCCGGGTCTTGCTCCCAAAAAGATACCGGCAACGTCACATCGTCGAGTTGCATCGCTTGGCCGGCCGCAATGCGATCGTAATCTTGCGGGACATACGGACCGCGCAATTCGTGTTCTCGCTCACCGTGATGCAGTGGCATCAAGCGATTTACCTCTGGCGTGATCTCTCGTCGGATGCTTGCCGGAACGTAGGACTTATTGACTGGATTTGAGATAGTGCGAGTAAGTGTTGCCTCGCTTAATTCGCCGCCGTTGCGCAGTTCTCTGAGCGCCTGGCTTACTCTCCCGCCGCAGTCGAGGGAGCGCGCGACAAGTTTCTTTTGATCTTCCTTCGATAATGCGATTCGTTGATCGCGAGTCGTGCGACGGTCAAGCAATTTTCCGCCGTTAACCTGGAATGCGGCCCACTGCCTGTTGAGGTTTCGTCGGATTGTTTCTTTGCCAGCGCCAAATAATCCGGACGCGAGAAGCACCTTCACGATCGCGCGCTTTGCTTTCTTTCCGTTCGTTCCGCTATCGACCTGCGATCGCAACTCGTCGCAAGCTTTTGTCCAGAGATAAATTTTTTGCGTGCAACTCACCGCACTGACTCCAGCAACAGTCGTCATCGCTGACTCTAGAACTTCGAGTCCGCGTTCGCGGGCCATTGAGATCGGCCGACGCGAGGAAATGCTGGGCGGGTTTTCCTCGACGTAGATTTCCAAGCGGGACCATTCTTCCGCGCCATTGTCACGATCGATCGTGCGATCGAGAAGTGTTCGCCAATGCCGCGCGCTAATCGTGCAGCCGAGCTCGCGTTTGTATGCCTCGACGCCTTGCTTTGCGAGCTCCTCGGCGCTGATGCTCGAATCATTGCGAAGCGGAAGAATGGCGTGCATCGCAGCGCGGAGTTCGCGCGCACTTTCAAGCGCCCGCGGCGCGATTTCGGCTAGGGGAATTGCCGTCTCATATCGATTGAATGGCTCACGCAGCAGATCGGCGACCGTCCGATAGCGCTTCGCTTTCGCCTTGTCTGATAGCTGCCCAAGAATCGTCGGGGGCAGAGAATCAATTCGCCAGGCTTTTGCGAGGTTGCCGCCGTTCATTTGTTCGCCGTCGGCCGGCACTACGGCGAGCCGCTGATGCACGTTCTGTTTCGAGCATCCGAGCGCGTGAGCGATCTGCGCTGCTGTGAATAGCTGTCCCGGAATTGTCACGCAGCCAGTTCCTCCTCTTTGAGCAGCGCCGCCAGGACTGGGGGTGCTGGTCGCACAGCGCGTAAAGCGATCCATCCGTTCTGTAGCCGGATTTGAATCTCAGCACCGGGCGCCAAAGAAACCGCCCGAATGTCAATGCTCGCGTTCTCCAAGTCGAGCGCCTTGCAAGGATGCTTGAAAATTTCGAAACTGTGCAGCCGATAGTAAGCGCACAGGCTCGACTCTCCGATACTTACGCCAAACTCTGACTGAACACGCGCTTTGATTTCACGATACGTGAGATTTTCTCGAATCCATTGATGCAACTTTTCCCGTTGCTCATCGGTGAAAAAAGCGATCTTGCCTTGGGGAGGGCGCAGTTTAGCCATTCGGTCTCACCTCCGACTTGCCGCTTGTGATTTGCGACGCCGGTGCAAATCTTTTTTGCGCTGCTTGGTCTTGGCCGCCGCTGTCGGGACTGTGTGCTGCGTTCCGTTTCGCTTAGACGGTCCGAGGCCGGACCGCCGCCGCCAAAGGAAATCAACCAGGCTTTCTCGCGGGATGTAGATACTCGGCCTGCTCGGCGCGGCATCGATATTTTCCGGCGGAACGATTAACTCGCGACTTTTGACCAGGTTCCAAAGATGCGAGTTGGAAACGCGGAGCAGCCGCGCGACCTCATCTAAACGAAATTTGGTGCGACCAGCAGGAAGTGTTCGCTCACCATAGCTAATTGCGTTTTTGCTATTCATTTGGTCATCCGTGGATGCCGAGGTCGATGCGGCGGCCGCGGACTGTATCGACAATTATTTTGCGGCCTTTCGTGGAGGCCATGTGACGCACCATGGCGTCGGGATCAGTGAAATTGTAAACGTGCACGTCGCCGGATCCGGACCCGCCGAGGGCGTGGGCGGCCGAAGAACCGACGAAGCCGCCCTGGGCATAAGCCGGGCGGGTGATGGCGGAGCGCTGCATACGATCGAGAAAATCGACGCCGTAGAATGCGGTGGTTGGAGCTGAGAAAACGAACTCCTGGCCGTGAACAAGGCCGGCGATCGCGCCGGGGAGCCCGCCGGTGAATCCGCCGATCTCGAAGCCGGCGCCAAGCGCGGCCATGATCGCGGAGATCGCGGCAAGCGTAATGGGCAGACCTGTCGCTGCGGCACTGCCAAACGTAGCGACATTGACGGCCGCTGCCGCCGGAGCATAGGCCGTCGTGATTGCGGCACCAGCTCCCGCTGATTCGCCGACCTCTTCGCTCTTCAAAAGAGACCCGAGAAGCTTTTGCGCTAGCATTTGCAGCCCGATCTGGATAAGGCTTTGAACGATCGATTGACCGGCTTGCAGGAACGCTTGGCCCCAGTTTTTCGTATGAAAGATAAGTCCCGTAAGAGCGCTTGAGACGCCCTGAATCGCCGTGCCAATAGTGGTTTTGATGGCGTCGGCGATCTGATGCGCGGTGGTCCCGAAGCTGTTTACCCACGACAAGAGCTCGCCACGCAATGTGCCTTTGGCGAGATCGGCATTAAGCTTCTCCGTTTCGAGACGCAACTGCAGGACTTCTAACCGCGCTTGATTGGCGCCTTTCACGTTGCCCACTCGCTCCATCTGCGCGATCACGCCGGGAAGCGTGGCCTGGATTTTCTGATATTCGGCGAGCGTGGCTTGAATAGCCGCGCGATGACGTTCCTCAGCTTGATCGGGGGTGATCGCTCCGGATTCTTCGAGCGCCTTGGTGTGCTCGATTTCAATGCGATATTTTTCTTGTGCTGCGGCGAGCGCGTATTTGGAATTCGTGAGCGCGTCGGTGGCAGCTTTAGCGGCGTCGGCTCCGGTTTTATCGCCAGCGAGATTCTGGATTGTGCCGGTGCCAGGCTGGATGCCAGCGCCTTTGGTAAGGTCGGCGAAAAGAGCCTTAATCTGATCGCGGGCTTGTTTAAGGAACTGCGGGTCGAGAATCTTGCCGCTCTTGGACATGTCGTCCAGAGTTTTTTGGAGCCCCTTGAGCGCGAGCTGAAAATCGGCGGCGATGACATCGCTGGCGCTCCTGATGTTTCCTTTAATCGAATCGGCCATGCCGGCAATGCTCGATTTCGCCGCATTCGCCGCGGCGTCGATTTTCGCTGGATCGATGCCGACCGTGCCGAAGCTGAGAGTTAATGCTGTCGCGTTTGCAAATTTGGCAAGCCCGGTAATAACGTCGATGGACTTAAGGACGAGTTGGGTGACGCCATTCACGGCGAGCGCTACAGCCGCAACAACTAATTGTGCGACAAGCGCAAGCATCGCCTCGAGGGCCGCGCCGATTGCCTTGACCACGTTCAACACATTGCCAAGCGTATTACCAATCACTGCTGCCACGACCGCTAAATTTTGCGCGAACTTGGATTGCGCGAGAGAGGCGGTATCGGTGGCGTCCTTAACGCCGAGCATTTGCTGGATGAACTGGGTCAAGAACGGGACGCGGACAACGTTGATTAAATTACCGAAGCTGAGCTTTGCCTGTTCGGCAGCGAGCTTTGCTTCGTCCATTCCAGCGCTCATCTCGTGCGTGATCTCGGCGAGGTTGCCGCCGCCGGAGCGGTTGAGCTGGTCAATCAGTTGCTGAATTTGCTCGGCCTGGGACTTCGTCTTATCGAGATGGATCCCGAGACGAGTAAGCATGACGTCCTGACCGGCTATAGCGCGCGAGATAAAATTGGTGATTGCCTGGATGCCCATTTGAGGGCGCGCGGCGTTGAGCTCGATGATGCCTTTTGTTAGTCCCTTGATCTGTTCGCCCGTGGCATTGTATAGCGCGAGCTGACTTTCGATGGCTCGCGAAGTTATCGCGCTTGTGCCGGTGGTGGTTTCCAGTGTTTTGTTGAACGTGTTCAGCTCGTCAACTAGCGCAGCGGCGCCTTCTTTCGAGCTTAAGATTTGGACTTCCCAAGCCGCGAACGCTTCGCGATTTTTGAGCGCGGCGTCGCCAGCCTGGTTTAGAGCTGAAATACTGATGCCGGCTCCGAGGACTGAGAGCGCTCTGTTGGCCGTGGCGGCGAATGACTCGATCGTGCTCTGGAGACCCTGGATGCTATGATTGATCGATTCGATGCCGGTCAAGTCAGCGATGGTTTTGAAATTGATCTGGAGATTGGTGTCGGCCATGTGTTGTTAGGAGCAATTTTGTCCCGATCGCAGCGAATTGGCCGTCGGGACAAGCGACCGAATGATTTCTTCGCGGAGAGCAACGAAGAACCCGCGAAGATGACGCGCTGCGTGCGCCCATCGATCCGCATGCTGCACCAAATCTCGCAGCGTGCGAAAGCATTGATTCAAAGGCGCTCGCAAGGTGTGGTTCCCCCCCTGCCAGTTAGGCAGCCGAATTCGGTTCTAATGCCGGCTTGGCTTCGCCACCCTCGTCGTATCGCCAGATTTCCGAGCCTTTGAGCAGAGCGTCGATCTTGCGGAGTGTATCTTTTGCGGCTTCAAAAATCCGGTCGATCGAATCAGCTCCGTTGACCCCATGACCCAGTAAGGTCCTAACCAGGTGATTCACGGCAGGAGTGCCTCTTGCTGCAAAACAAGCATCGCCGAACCGATCGCGGGAATAATACGGCGCCAGGACCGCGCCGATTTGATTGAGAAGTTCTTGATAAGTTGCCTGGCAAATTTTCGCAATCAACTCATGTGCCTGATCGACGATTTGCACGTTCGCTTGCTTCTCCTCGTGCACGTGTGATTCCGCCCCTTGAATCGCCTCGTGAATGCGCTCGATTTGTTTGAGCGTAGCGGCGAGTTTTATCTCGGCATCGCGATTAAATTGTGAGGCGGCGTGATGGAGGGATGCGGCCTCTTTCTCCAGCGAGCTTTCCTTCTTCCTTAGCTCTCTAACTTTTCGGCTGCCGCTTTCGGCATCTCGAATTACCTCTTCGAGATTCCGCTTGTGGGCTTCCAGTTGTTTGCGTTCCGCTGCTGTGATTTTCGGGGCTTTCAGTGTTGCTGTGTTGTTTATGTTCGTTTTCATTTTTGAAGTGCCTCACGCGCTTTCAGAATGGCAGCGTCAGAAGGTTGAGACGGTGGCGTTCTAACTATTTCCGGCCGCTCTGCGGCCGCTAACGTTTTCCAGGCTAAATAAGCGCTTTTTCCAGGCTCCGTCGCCGCCGCCGTTGACCAAGCGACGTTGCGATTCAGCCCCTTGCCCTGAAGCTCTTCGACGTGGGCCATAAACGTTTGCTTGGCTTCTTCTTTCGATTTGAACCCCCCAAAACCCGATCCGGCGGCTGACAGCGGCGCTTTCTCTGCCTGATCCGAAAACTGGTTTCCGAGATTCTCTTCTGCGGATTCTGGCCGCGCCATTTGCGTGAGAAGTTGCTGGCCTTTATCCGAAGTCGCGACCGCAACAAAACGCGCGTCGTAAGCCTCATCCGGAAACTCCTGCTCGCGCTCGTTCATGAGCGACTGGAACTTCTGTCTGACGTTGCTGATTTGCGTTGCTGGTTGTCTGAGGTTTTGTTTTTCGAGCGCGGCGATGATTTGCTCTATCGTCACGTCGTCATCGGCTTTGAAGCCGGCTAGAATTTTAAGTTTTGGGGGAATGATCATTTGATGGGGGCTTTCGTTCATAGCGGATTGATTCGGAAATTTTTGCGGCGGCTGGTGCGCGGGCTCCATGAGCTGAGTTGTAAGAGACCACAAACGAAACCGAGCGGGTGAATGTAACGACCGTGCCGCGGCGTTTAACATGCCCGCGAAATTCTCTCGCTGCTGCCTTTGCCGCTTCGATTGTAGCGAATTCAGTTTGGTCGCCGCGTTTAAAGCTCAGCCGTCGCTCTGACGGAAGAATGCCGGGCCAAATTTCAACTCCTAATGTAGTTGTGATCGCTTGGTGCGCACGACGGCTCGGAGCACTCCCACACGCGATATTACGCAGCGTGCGCTCGCTGATACCGACCGCAGTTGCTAAGGCTGTGGTTGTCATACCATGCCGCTTCATTATCTCGCGGAGTTTTGTCACGGTTTCGAGACTCTATAGCAAGCAATTTTTGCTCGCAAGCACTATTTTTTCCCGATTTCAGCCGACGATACGAATGCAGTAGAATTGAGGGCGTGGCGCTGACTGTCGAAGAAGCTCAAATTGGAAAGCGAATCCGATTCGTGCGCAAAGAACATCGCATTAGTCAACGGCTCGCAGCGGCACAGATGGGCATCAGCCGCCAGCAGCTCGACCGGATCGAGCGCGGCGAAGTCGCCGTCAGGTTCGTCCCGGCGTTACGCTTCTGCGAGTTTACCAACCGAAACCCTCTATGGCTTGCCTTCGGAGAAGACCAAAATCGGTTTGGTTTTTTTTGGCCCAGAGAAAAGGAAGTTGGGATCTGGGAAATTGTAAATATCGGCGGCGACTGGGCCTCTGACCAGGCTGTCGTGAAAGCCGCTTCGGAAGATGCAACGCTGCTGCAGACACTTCAGAAACACAGGGAGCGGTTCCCCTCGGCAGTGAGCTTTTTCGCCACGAGCAATAGGAATCCGCGCTGGAGTGCGGGACCGGCGAAACCGATTGGGGCTCTATTCCTCGGGGCTGGTGATGTAAATCGTCAGTTGACAACACAGCCGCCGTTCGCCATTGTTGGTTCGATGAATCTCCGACAGGTGTCCTTCTGGCCAACGCTGCGACAGAAAATTCAGAGATTCGTTCAGCAGCGTGGAATGAAGTCGGCGCTGGCTCGCGACATCGGTATCACTCGACAAGCGGTCAACGCACTTCTCAACGAGAAATACATCCCGTCGGGAGAACAGGTGCTGAAGCTATCTAAATGGGTCGAGATAGCCGAGGTCCAACAAAAAAAGAGCGCCGGAAGTGTGTCGGAGGCACGGCCGGCGCGAAAGACCCGAAAGAGGAAATCCAAACATGAAAAACCACAATCAGATCATCGAAAGAAAAGATAGCAAAAGAGCATCGCGGACGCAACCCAAGCCAAAGCTTAAAACAGACGAGTTGCTGCGACGCACACAAGATGGATTGGAACACGCGATTGACGAAGCTGCCACGTTGTTAGAAGCGATTGCGGCGCTTTTCGAGCAAACAATCTCTGAGTCCAATGAGGTCCTCCTGAAGGTAGATACGATCTTCGGATTAAGAAAACTGGCCGAGAGCCAACGGCAGAATCTAACCGCCCGATTCGACTCGTTCTTGGTCGCCTATCGCATCACAGGCTAAGACCAAAAGCGAAGAGAAAGGCTAAAAAAACATGAAAAACCACGCCCAGATCATCGAAAGAAAGGACGGAACGCGGCACCGATTGAGCGACTTGGGAGCAATTTTTCTATGCGACATTTACGATCGCTTGGAAGGCAAACGCTTTTGCTATGCAATGGCTCATTTCGCCGGCCTCGCCGAATTGCTTGCGGGAAATAATGCGCCCGAATTATACGAGATCAAGAGAATGGTCGCGTCGGAAGCCGAGCTGAATCGAATACGAAAAAGGGTGCACGAGGCATGAACGAAAAGGAACAATCAGCCACAATGAAAAGCAAGGTTCACATCGAAAGAAGGCCGCGCAGTTGGAATGAGTTCTGGGATAAGGCAATCTCGGAAAGCGCCAAGCGCGGCGACCTGATCGCCCAAAAAATACTTATGCTCTTTGCGATAGCGCGCGTCGCGAAGAAGCAAAAAAAGAGCGCTTCTCCCAAGCGCGACAATTGCAGAAAGTGAGAGAAGGAGCCGTGAAATCTTGCCGCGCTTTAATCACAAGAGAGCTCCGGCGCCGGCGCCAATTGGCAGCTTCGAAGGGATCGGCATGATTCCCGAAGAAGAGTTGGCCAGATGGCGAGACTTTCTCGTTGCGCAATTTCCGTATTTTAAAGAGTGCATGCATCGCGAGCTGGGCGGCCCTTACGTCGCGGGCGTCGAGCGGGTTGCCTTTCTTGAAACTGATGAGGAATTAGAAAAAGAGGCGATCACAGAGGCAATTCTGTACTTTATCAAGAGAGGTTCCTGGCCAGAGCTAACCGCTCGCCAAGCTGGGCTTCTAGACTGCCGCGTGTTCACTGCTCTCGGGATTCTGGCAAACTTAGCAGGGCGGTTTTCTGAATTTATTCGGGCTCTGGACCCGGATCATCCTGGCCAGTCTCTCGATCCAAATGAATTTCTTGAGCGCCTTCGGCCGCAGCCACCCGATCCAAAAAATCATGGCGCGTTTATCCGCTGGTTGTTGATAGACCTGTGGGAACAGGCAGGGCGCGTGTTTTTCTCGACGTTTTCTAAGGCTTTCCTCGCCGAACGCGGATTCAGGGCTCAGCCACGCCGATGAGATCGAACTCGAAGCTGTTCTGGCACAGCGCCGTCAGGTTTCTTCTCATCATCGCCATAGGTGCGTCTGGAGCAGGACTTTTGCTATTCCTGTCGGGGGCGATCAATGGCCGGCTCGCATTCACGATCAGGCTCTAGGCGAACAATGAGTTGACGCCAGCACAGGGAGGCTGATTCAATTCGTTATCACAACCGAAATGAAGACTTTGGCTTTGCACGTGGCAATCTGCGTAGCGATCTTGCTCCCCGTTGGCTCGAACGCGTTCGCTTCGCCAACGCCGACAGCGACTCCGCGTAAATCTCCGTCGCACAAACCCGCCAAGATCGACGAATCGGAGAAGCCGCCGTTCATCGGCATGACAAAAGCGCAAGCGCTCGCCCGATATGGCAAGCCCAAAAAACAGACGGTCACTAACGAGGGCGAGCAGTGGGTCTATTGGCTGAACTTCGGCGAGTTCATGGGCAAGCACATGATCCCTTTCTTTTTCAGCACGGAACAAATCCGAATTGGCGTGCTTACATTTGGTCCGGACGGCCGCGTGAAAAAATTCACTTGGGACACGCCGAGCGACTAGTGAGCGCGATGGCTGCTGGTGGCCTGCGCATCGACGATGAGCAAACAGGAATCGGCAACTGCGAACTTCGGGACGCGGCCGAAAAACTATCAGCAGTCCCTTCGCGGTTTCCCCGATGACCTGGAGCTCGGAATGGCTGGCGTCGTCGCCGCGCGAGCGCGATGAGCAAAGGGCTCGTCATCTCTTCGGATCGCACAGCAAAGTGAAAATCGCGTGACACGCGTCGCCGACCGACTAAAAGCGGGCGACCTCGCGCGCCGGGGGCAAGACGCGCCTCGGTGGCGGCACGCGATACGGACCGCGAACAGATGTCCAACTTTTCCGCGATTCGGGGTTGATGGTTGATACCCCACTGCCCGGACCTATTTGTCCGATTTCCCTCTCCGTCTCCCCTTCGTAAATGGGTATCAACCCATTTGGGACAAATCGATTTAGCCTGGACAAGTTGATACCCTATCCGCATTCGCGCTCCCTCTTCATAAAAGCTTCATCCCTCAGCTCTTTGGGCTGATTTAACCTTATTCGGGAAGATTCGACCTCTT
>Ga0184605_10000031_pt1 | contig 37371 bp, 38 predicted proteins | sample PLM0_30_coex_FD_132995 | JGI IMG/M metagenome (GOLD analysis project Ga0184605, IMG submission 132995) | Groundwater sediment microbial communities from an aquifer in East River, Colorado, USA - PLM0_30_coex | ecosystem: Environmental > Terrestrial > Soil > Riparian zone | place: USA: East... | reverse complement strand
GGAGCGTCTGAAGGTAGCTCGCTCGCAGCACCCGATTCGCTGAAGTCCCGCCGGAAACCGTGGCGCTCGAGCAGGCGGTAGAGAGTCGTTCGATCAACGCTTGCGAGCCGCGCCGCGCGCGACATGTTGCCGGATGCGCGCGCTACGAGACGCGTGACATAGTTCTTCTCGAACGTTGCGAGCACCTGTTCCTTTGCAACATGATAGGCCTCGCTCGTTGGAAGAATCCCGAGGCCGCTGCTGGCGACCCCCAGGTCGACCTCCTGATCGAGCGGGAGATGGTGGATCTGGACCTTGGCACCAGGCTGCGCCAGGATCGTCACGTGCTCGACGAAATTCTGCAATTCTCTAACGTTGCCGCGCCACGGACGAGAGGAAAGGAACTCGAGAGTGTCGTCGCTGAACGAAGGAATTGGATCCTTTGCGGCCCGATGCCGGCCCCAGAAAACCCGGAGGAAGTGGTTAGCCAGCAGCGGAATATCCTCCACGCGCTCGCGCAGCGGAGGAATCGCTACTTGCACGACGTTCAGGCGATAGTAAAGGTCCTCGCGCAGCTGTTTGTTCCGAATCGCGTCGCGTGGATCGCGATTGGTCGCTGACACGAAGCGTACATCCACAATCGCATCTTCCTCTTCACTTCCAACACGGCGCACGATGCCGTCCTGCAGTACGCGCAGCATTTTCGTTTGCAGCGCCATCGACATCTCGCTCAGCTCGTCCAGGAATAGCGTTCCGCCATTGGCCAGTTCGAGCAGTCCCATCTTTTCGCGATCGGCACCGGTAAAGGCTCCTTTGCGGTGCCCGAACATCTCCGACTCGAGGAGCTGCTCGGGAATCGCGGCGCAATTGATTGGCACCAGGCGCTTTTTGGACCGACGACTGTGGTGATGGATGTATTGCGCGATGACCTCTTTCCCCGTGCCCGTCTCGCCGACGAGCATGACTGACGCATTCGTGGGCGCAGCCTTCCGGGCGAGCTCGAGGGCGTTCCTGAAGGCCGTCGACGTGCCCACCAGGAGGCTTCCGTCGGCTCGGAGCGCGAGAGCCTCGTCGGGGGAGAGTTCCCGCGCGCGTCTCGCTGTAACCGCGTGCGCGGCTCGTCCGACAAGGAGCTGGAGCTGGATCCCCGAGTATGGCTTCGGCAGATAATCCCAGGCGCCGATCCGCATCGCTTCGATACTGGAATCGACACTGGGGTTCCCGGTCATGAGGACTACGAGCGTACTGGGTGCTGTTTCCATGACAGCCTTCAGTACATCGATACCTGATACAGGCTCGAGGTACACGTCGACGAGCATTATGTCGAAGCGCGAGCGCTTTATCATCTGGATGGCTTCTTCACCGCGTCCAGTCACTTCGACAATGATTCCCTCGGCGCGAAGAACACTGGCGCAGCCTTCACGGAGCGTCCTGTCGTCGTCGACGATAAGGGCGCGAATTCTTTCAGGGGCGGGATTGCTTGCGAGGGTCGGGTCTGAAGCCACGCGGAGATCCTTTCTGGTTAGAGCGCTTGTCATTGAATCCCCGTCGCGCGGCGTAGTGGAAAAAGGGATCGAGCCGAAAGCTTCCTAATCAAGAGTTTTCAACTAGCAAAGCGTGCGCCATCGTACGCTAACCGGCTTTGTGGAGGCGGGTGGAGGGTCTGGCGATCGAATCGGGACTCGCGATAGCTTGTGTCTCCCGGTACGCGCCAGATCGGCAACGAGCATGAACCACGCCGCAAGCAGAGCAACAATCCTTCTTGTCGACGACGAGCCGTCGGTGCGCGCGATCGTCGTCAAGATCCTGCGACGCGCGAATTACAACGTCCTCGAAGCCGAGGATGGCGCGGCCGCGTTGAGGATCTCTGATTCTCACGCCGGCGAGATCGATCTTCTGATCAGCGACATGTACATGCCGGGCATGCGCGGCCCTGAAGTCGCCCAGGCCTTGGCGCCGAAGCGTCTGGGGCTTCGCGTGCTGTTCATGTCCGGTTACGCCGATCAGGACTCGAGGTCGGGTGTACCCCTCGGCGCGAATTTTCTCAACAAGCCTTTCTCTGGGAAGGAGCTCGGCGCTGCGGTCGACGCGGCGCTCAAAGGACCGCCGCCGTCCTGACGGGAAGGCCGGGCGAAGAGATCAGACCTCGATGCCCGCCCTTGCAACGAGCTGCTTGAGACCCTCGAGGGGAAGCGCGCCGGATTGTCGCGCAACTTCTTTCCCTCCTTTGAACACTATCGTGGTGGGAATGCCGCGGATGTTGAAGCCGCTCGCGGTCCTTTGCGACTGATCGGTATTCAGCTTCGCTACGAGCGCCTTTCCCTGTAGGTGAGCGGCGAGTGCGTCCACCGCCGGCGCCATCATCCGGCACGGCCCGCACCAATCCGCATAGAAGTCGACCGCCACCGGAACGTCGCTGTCACTGATCGTTCGTGAGAATGTCTCATCGGTGAGTGTGATCGGGCGCTCGAGAAGGATCGGCTTGCCGCACTTTCCGCATTTGGGCCCCGCCGTAACCTTGCTCGCGTCGATCCGGTTCCAGGTATCGCAAAATTGGCAGCGCACCGTGATCTTCTTGATGGTGGCTTTTGTTTCAGTCTCCATCAGCTCCCCAGGAGTTGTTAAGTTTCGGCGATGACGAGCACACAACTGCAAAATTCGCCGCAGGTAGGCGATGTCGCCCCGGAATTTACCGCAGCTTCAACGTCCGGGCGCGACGTGTCGCTGTCCTCCTTTCGCGGCAAGCGCAACGTTCTGCTCGCCTTCTTTCCGCTGGCGTTCACGGGCACGTGCACAAAGGAGCTCGTCTGCTTCACGGAAGACTTCGACCAGTTCGCGGGCGAAGGAATTGAGATCCTTCCGATATCGGTCGACTCAACCGCATCGCTCCGTGAGTTCAAGAACAAGTTGCAAATGAAAACGGAGCTGCTCAGCGACTTCAGGCGCGACATCTCAAGGGCATACGGGGTCCTCAACGAGGATCGCTTTTACTCCAACCGCGCCTACTTCCTCATTGACAAGGAGGGCCGGGTGCGGTGGTCCCACATCGAGGCCAACAATGGCCAGCGGCGGGAGAACTCGGAGATTCTGGCCGCGATCAAACTGCTGAGCTAGGATTTGCTGACTTAAGCCTCTTAGGGAGGCGTTAAGCTCGTTTTTGCGGGCATTTTGGGTGACTGGGTGTTAGCCCGCTCGTCATCTCTCTATACAAGAGCATGGAAAAGGGACCTAGCCACGGTTTCTGGTTGGCCATTACCCAAGGCGGAAAAGGCATGCGAATAATGCGGGATTATCACAAATATGCTCGGATAGGATTCAGCATGGTCGAGGTTCTCGTGGTTGTCGCCATAATCGGCATTCTGTCGATGATGACCGGCCCCGCGATCTCGCGCATCGTGCGTCACAACCGTGTGAATCGTTCGGCAACCGTCATTGCCGCTGATCTACAGAACGCATTCGCCGTGGCCGCGCGTCAGCGAGAGCCCATCCGGATCCAGGCCGACGCCAACACCAGAAGCTATCAGTTCGTCGACCGCAAGACCGGCGCGGTGCTGCGTATCAGAACCTTTTATGGCGATACGTCGGAGTACAGACTGACCAGCCTCCGCTTCACCCCCAGCACGATTGACGTCTTCCCGAGCGGTGTTTCGTCCGCCCCTCTGGTTGTCGATCTCGCCAATGGCGATTACGTGCGACAAGTCACCGCCAGCACCGCTGGCTTCATAAGGATGCTTCCCCGATGAGAGTCTCTCTTCGCAACCTTTCGTCCCGAGACGATCGCGCGACTCCGCAGCAGCGCGAGTCTCGCGCGGGATTCGTGATCGTTGAAGTCATCGTCGCCATGGTACTTCTTGCCATAGCCGTTACCTCGCTGGCCGGTCTGGTCTGGTCGGTATCGAAGAGCAGCATCAGAACCACCGGTGACGCCTACAAAAACGGCGTCCTCATGCACGAGGTCAACCGTCTTGAAGGCCTTCCGTACGACTCGATCCCGATTAGCTCGACCTGGTACAGCGTGAGCTCGGGCGCGTACGCGCACACTCGCTACGTGGACGTCCTGGAACCCGCGGCCAACATCAAGACGATCACCATCAGAATCGCGCCGGTCAACCCGAGATACAAGCCGGACACCGTCAGGTTCATCAGGACCAGAGCCCGCACTTCCAAGGTGCTCTGCGTGACATGCCAATGACAAACTCAACCCGGACCTCCGTGCGCCGCGGCGTCTCGCTTATCGAGCTGCTGGTCGGCATCGTAATCTTTGCGATCGTCGGCGCCGCGTTTACCAAACTGCTGTCGGTTCAAGGCAGATTCTTCGACAAGCAGGGTATGGCCAACGCGGCTCGTAACGTATCGCGCGCATCGCTCAACCGAGTGATCTCGGATTTTCGAATGATCGAGGCCACAGGCGGTGTCATTGCGGCAACGTCCCAGTCGCTCACGATCAGAATCCCGTTCGCGATCGGTGTGGTGTGCGGTGACGACGGCGCCCTTGGCACGGTCGTGAGCCTGCTCCCTGTTGACTCCACGACCTACGCGAACGCGGGTTACTACGGATACGCCTGGAGAAACTTCCAGACGGGTGCGTATACCTACGTCGAGAATCCTTCCAGTGAACTAGCTGGCAATGCCGCCATTTGCGTTGCCAAGAATCTCACCACTGTGCCGCCCGGGAAGGTTGTGACGCTTACGCCACTTCTACCCGCAGGTGCCGGGCTGGGCGCACCGGTCTTCCTCTATGCAAGAGTTCGCTACGAGTTCAAGGCATCGCTTGCCGTCCCCGGCAAGCTCGGTCTCTATCGAACTCAGATTCGTCCAAACGGCACCGAGAGCTCCGAAGAGCTCGTTGCGCCATTCGCCAGCACCGCGAAATGGAGGTTCTTCGTCGTTTCCAACAGCAACACTGCGCAGGACAATGTACCTGCACAACTCAGTGATCTGCGTGGACTCGAGCTACATCTCGATGGCACCAGTGAAAACATCGCTCCAGGCCGGACATCCAACGAAAGCGCACCTTTCACAACCGCGGTCTTCTTCAAGAACCGCACAAACTAGCCGAATGCCTACCCATATGATGAACAATACCGAACGTCGTGGATTCGCCATTCCAATCGCGGTGCTCGTGATCGCGGTTCTTACGATCATGATCGCCGGCGGCTTCTCCATTGTCAGCGCTGAGCGCAGATCGGTCGCCGACCAGAAGTCCCAGATCAGCGCCTTCAGAATTGCTGAGCAGGGACTCGAGATCTACCTGGTTCGCCGCGACTCGCTGTTGAAGAACGTGGCAGGGTATACCAAGGTTCCTGGCGCAAAGGACAGCGTCCGAATCAGCATGACGGGCGGTTATGCGGACGTGTCTCTCACGCGCCTCCGCCCGCCGAAGGGATCACAGTCGGGACTCTACGTCGTTCGTTCCAAGGGCACGGAGACTGTCGGCGCCTACGCGGGAACTCCGCAGGGTGTTCGTACGGTTGCCCAATACGTTCTGTGGGAGCCTGCTCCGATGCAGGTCCTGGCGGGCTGGACTGCTCTCTCGGGCCTTCAGAAGAATGGCGCCGCCGGTACGCTTGGTGGGATCGATATGTGCGGCGAAAATGCTGCAGTAGCTGGTGTAGTCGTTCCCGCGTTCCCGGGGTTCGATTACAACGGCAAGATGGTAGCGGTCGGCAACCCGCCCGTCGACTCCATTCCTGCTCCTGATTCGGTGGAAATCGACTGGGACGGGATTGTGAACCATGGCCTAGTCGAAGCGAGCATTACGCTCCCCGGCGGCACGTGGCCGACCACCGCTCTCCAGCGTTCGTACGACGACACGACCCAAAGGTATTACCCGATCATCCGCGTCAACGGTGACTTCGATCTGCTGTCGTCTGGAACAGGGATGCTCATTGTGACGGGCAATCTGACGATCAGCGGAAACAAGGGGTGGAGGGGTGTGATATTGGCGGGGGGAGTGCTCACCTCGAACGGTAACAACGCCGTTCTCGGCGGCGGAGTTCAAGGCGCGGTTATCAGCGGCTTGAACGTGAAGCTCGGGATTTACGTCGACGAATCATTGGCGAACGGTGTCAAGGAATACAACTACAACTCTTGCGAGGTTGCGAGGGCCACCACCGCCATGGGAGCTCTTGTCACGCTCCGTAACACGTGGGTCGACAACTGGGTGGAATACTAGTGCCAGCTGATCATCGCCCCGGGAAACGGGGCCGTCGGGGTTTCGTTATTGGAGAGCTGCTGATCGCGCTGCTGCTCCTGGCAGTCGCAGTCTCATCGTTGGCTGCCCTCATGTACTCAGTCTCCCGGCGCCCGGCAGGGGCTGACAAAACGGAGTGTGTTGGGAAGAACGCCTCCTCCGCCAAGTGTGTGTCTCAGAGGTCAGGAGAGGGCGGTCCGTCGAAGCTGTTGCGGTCCGGGTGCGCAACGCGGGTTGGTCTTGCAGCGCAGAATTGCAAGGACACCCTCATGAGCGGCGACGGCTCCGAGGAAACGGTTCTCAGAGCCCGTACCGACTCGGCTTCAATGGCGCTGCTGCCCAAGAAGAAGGATCGACTCGAGGAGAGACCGGATCGCGGGTTCATCCGCTGAGAGGGCGCTATTCGTCTCGTTGAACGGCGGATAGCAGAGATGTAACTTAGGGCGGAAAGGCGGAAACGCAGTTCCGCCTTTTTTTCGTTCAACGCAGGCCCTGCCGCCCAATGAAAATCCTCGTAATTGAAGACGACCCTACTGTCGGACAGTTCGTCAAACGGGGCTTTGAGGAACAGCGGTGGGGTGTAGACCTCGTCGCCAACGGCGATGACGGTGAAGCGCGCGCAATCTCGGAAGAGTACGATGTGGTGATCCTCGACATGCGGCTGCCTGGCAAATCCGGCGCGCAGGTGCTGCACGATCTTCGGGCTCGCGGTTTCGATCGGCCAGTGCTGATCCTCACCGCCCAGGACGCTGTCGACTCGAAGGTCGAGACGCTTCGCGCGGGGGCGGATGACTACGTCACCAAACCTTTCGCTTTCGAAGAGCTGCTGGCGAGGGTGGAGGCCCTGTCTCGCCGCCCACGCGCTCGAATCTCGCCGGTGCTCAAGGTTGCTGACCTGACGCTCAATCTCGATACCAGGGTAGTGGCGCGGGGCGGCCTCGCGATCGAGCTGACGCCCAAGGAATACACGGTGCTCGAGTACCTCATGCGTCACGCCGGCCGGGTGATGAGCCGAACGCACATAACCGAATACGCGTGGGGCTACCACTTCGACCCGGGCACCAACATTGTGGACGTCGTCATCAACCACCTGCGGAAGAAGATCGACGCCTCCAGCTCGCGTAAGCTGATTCACACCATTCGCGGCGTGGGCTACGTGATTCGCGAAGAGGGCGTCGCGGGGAAGGGGAGTTAGCCCCAATGCTTTCCACTCGGGTGAAGCTCACCGCGGCGTTCGTAGCCGGCTTGGTCGCGGTCACGGCGACACTCGTCCTCGCTGTGCTCACGGCTCGCAACAACGCCGTCTATCATGACATCGCGCAATACGCAGCCGCACAGGGGGACCTGGCCGCTCGCGTCATAACGGACGCCGCGGCTTCCGGCGAAAATGTGTTTGCCACCAGCGATACGGCTCTCATTCCCCAGCTCGCGCCAGAGGTCGTCGACCGCCTGCAGGCGATTCCTGGGTACCTGGTGGCGGTAGACACAGCCGGGACGGCTGTGTATCGATCGCCGGACGTCATGCGACTCGAGAGCACCGATATGGCCACGCTTCAGGGACAGCTAGCCGATCTTCCCAAGTCGGGAGAGGCTCTCATCTTCTCCCTCGATTCGCTCCAGCAGAAGCTGCTATTCGTCTCGCATTCGCTCCCCTCCAATGTGGGTGGGCTCAGTCGAATAGCCTCCGGCGCCCTGGCCACCCGAGCGAGCACGGTTCCGCGAGAGTACATGCTGGACGCGTTGGTGATCGTTCCTCTGATCATCGTCGCCGCGGGAGTCGGCGCGTTCCTTTTTCTCGGCCGCACCCAGCGGCAGCTCGCGGAGATCACTACGGAAGTTGCAGCCATTACTGACGGGCGAAGCCTGCACCGCCGTCTCGCACTCAGCGACGAGACCACCGACTTCTCCGATCTGGTCACCACCCTCAACGCCATGATCGCGCGATTGGAAACCTCATTCGCAGGGCTGCGGCGGTTTACGGCGGATGCGAGTCACGAGTTAAAAACGCCCCTCACGGTGCTCCGCGCCGACGTCGAACGGGCGATGACGGACACATCCAGTCAGACGGAGCGCATGATTGCGCTCGAGGAAGCCCTCCAGGAGGTTAGAAGAATGACCGACCTGGTCGAGAGTCTCCTCACCCTCGCGCGCGCCGACGAAGGACGCTTCGACCTGCATCGCGAGCCGGTAGAGCTCCAGCCGCTCGTCCAGGAAGTTTACGAAACCGCTCTGATACTTGGCGAAGCACAGGGCGTGACGGTGAACCTGCCTTTCACGGCGGACGTGGTGGTGATGGGAGACAGGACGCGTCTGAGGCAGCTATTCCTAAACCTCGTGACGAACGCGATCAAGTACACGCCGGCGGGCGGCAAGGTGGAGCTAGGACTGGGCCGTCACCCTGACAACGTGACGTTCGCGGTGCGAGACACGGGAATCGGGATCTCGGCGAGCGACTTTCCTCACGTCTTCGAACGGTTCTGGCGTGCAGACCGGGTGCGGTCGCGAATGTCGGAGCGCGGAGGATTCGGACTCGGCTTGGCAATCAGCCAGTGGATCGCTCAGGCGCACGGAGGAACGCTGACAGCGTCGTCGCGTCTCGGGCGCGGCAGTCTTTTTACGGTGACACTCCCCCTCGCCACCGAGGCGCCCCAGTCGTAACGCTGTCTGTTTATGCGCGCCCGTTCGTTAGGACTTCCTTAATACTATTTCATTAATTCTTAATCTTGGGCCTATTCCGCGCGCTTCATGGAACGGACAATTTTCCTTCACGAACTTCCCATTGGGTGAGGAATGTTTAACCAACTTCTTGAGTCAAAGGCTAAGAAGGAAAAAATGGCTGGCGGGACGGTGTTCAGCATCGTGCTCCACACCATCTTGATCGGCGGAGCGGTGTACGCCACCGCCCGCGCCGGCGTCAAGGACGAGAAGGCGAAGGCTGAGAAGATCCAGTTCGTCGAGATGAAGAAGGAAGTGGTTCCTGAGAAGAAGCCAGAGCCGCCCAAGGAGGTCATCGTCAAGCCGCCTCCGCCTAAAGGGTTCCAGGTTCTGCGAGCGCCCGTCAGGATCGACATCAAGATTCCAGAGATCGATCTCTCGAAGGCGATCACGAACGAGGCCGACTTCAGCGGCAAGGGTGTGAAGGGCGGCACCGGAAGCGGCGTCGTCGGTGGGACGGGCCCGGTCACCAACCAGACCTATTTCGAATTTCAGGTCGAGAAGCCCGCTGAGATGCTTTCGGACAGTCCGAAGCCCAAATATCCGTCGGTTCTGGAAAGCTCAGGCATTGCCGGAGAAGTTCAGGCACAGTTTGTGGTGAGTAGCTCGGGCAAGGCCGACATGGATTCGTTCAAGGTGCTGAAATCGACGAATGAGTTGTTCACGCAGGCGGTAAAGAATGTGCTGCCGCGGATGAGGTTCAGTCCCGCGATGATCGGCGGCAAACCGGTCAACCAGCTGGTTCAGCAGTCGTTCCAGTTCGCTGTTCCCCGCTAACCAACCCTCACGGAGTAAACGATGCAGCTGTCACTACTCGACATTTACAACCAGATGGGGAACTTCGCGAAGGGCATCGTCTATGTCCTCGCGCTCATGTCCATCTGGACTCTTTCAATCGCCATCAAGAAGTGGTGGGATCTGCGTGCCGCGCAAAAGGAGACCCGCAAGTTCGCTCCTGAGTTCTCGCAGTTCCTCGAAGAGGACAACCTTGCCGAAGCAGTCACGCTCGCCGACAAGTACAAGAAGTCCCACGTTGCCCGCGTCCTCGGCGGCGCTCTGACAGAAATCCGGCCCCTGATTCAGGACGGCTCGGTGACCGTCGGCGACATCAACTCGGCTGAACGCGCAGTCGAGCGCGAGATGCTGATGACAATCACCGACCTCAAGCGCGGCCTGGGCGTTCTGGCGACCGTCGGTGCTACCGCTCCGTTCGTCGGACTCCTGGGAACCACGATGGGAATCGTGAATTCCTTCGCGGCGATGGCCGCTTCCGGTTCTGGTGGTCTTGCCTCGATTTCATCAGGCGTGTCCGAGGCGCTGATCACGACCGCTTTCGGTCTCATCGTCGCGATTCCGGCGGTGTGGCTCTTCAACTACTTCCAGATCAAGATCGACAATCTCACCGCCGAGATGACGTACACCTCGAAGGAGATGATCGACTACATGATCAAGAACGTCACCGGCACCGGTGAGTTCGGCCGCTCGCGCTTCACGCGCGAGTTCAACACCACTGCTACGGCTGGCAACTCCCCCATCTCGCAGTAAGGGGAGGCTCTCATGGCAATGTCAGCTGGCGTCTCTGGGGGCGTGAAGGCGACACCGAACGTGACGCCGATGATCGACGTGATGCTGGTGCTGTTGATCATCTTCATGCTGGTCATCCCCGCGATTACAGCGGGGTTTCAGGCGATACCACCAACCGGCGTCAACCTAAAGCCTCATCCTGAAGAAGATCAGGACCAGGTGCTGGGTATCGACGCTACGGGGCAGTACTTTCTGAACAAGAAGGCGATTCCAAACAAGGAGCTCGGAGTACGCCTCAAGCAGATATTCGAGAACCGCGAGATCGACAGGCTGTTATACGTGAAGGCGCACAAGGACCTGCAATATGGAAAGGTGCTGGACGCCCTGGACATCGCAGCCCACAATGATGTGCGTACGACGGGGATGATCACGGACCAGCGTCCGGGGACGGTCTCCCTGATTCGCGACGATAATCTCTTCAATGCGCCCGCTACACCGGCAGGAGGGAAGAAATAATGGCCATGTCGGGGGGAGGTACCGACCACCTTACGAACGAGATCAACGTCACGCCGATGATCGATGTGCTGCTGGTGCTGTTGATCATCTTCATGATGGTCATTCCGATGTCGCGGAAGGCAATCGATTTGCAGCTGCCCGATCCGACGCCGGACAACACCAGCTCCGGACCGCCGCCGTCGCAGATCGTGCTCGAGGTGCTACCGGGAAACACGTTCAAGATCAACTCGCAGCCGGTGTCGAAGAACGATCTTGGGCGGAAGCTCAAGGAGATTTACGATCCGCGGCCGGACAAGATCATCTTCGTGAAGGGTGATCCTACTGTGAAGTACTCGGACGTGATCGGAGCGATGGATGTGGCGCGGGGCTCGGGCGTCAAGGTAATTGCCGCTACGCCGAAGGATGTGAAATAGCCACGCACCGTTTACCGCGGCTCGAGTTACCGCGTCGGAAGGATCGAGACTGGAAAGGGATCATTGCGTCGCTGCTGGTGCACGCAGTGATCCTTTTTCTTATTCTGGCGCCGATTGTCGGATCCTCTGATTTTACTCACGATCCAGTACTGGGTGGGGGCGGCGCGGGACCAGCAGGAGGAGGCGGGGGAGGAATGATGGGTCGCGGCTCACGAACGGAGCATCTCGAGTTCGTGCGTGTTCAATCGGATCCTACCGTGATGCCGAAGCCAAAGCCACTTACCGTCCCTCCAGTCAAGCCGCCGGAACCAAAGCCCCAGGTCGAATCGCCGGTTACTCCCGCGCCGCCGGTCAGCTCGTCACCAGCCACGACGACGGCCAACACCGAAGCATCCGGGAATGCTGGCACGCCGGGCGCAGGGCCGGGCAGCGGCGGTGGAGTCGGATCGGGAGTAGGGCCTGGTCGCGGGAGCAGCGTCGGACCTGGTACCGGTGGTGGGCCGGGGAAGGACTATCCGCCGACGCTGAGAGATCTTTTCATTCCTCCGCTCCCGGCGCCGGATCGAATCAAGCCATACCACCTCATCGCGTGGTTCGATGTCGACGAGAAAGGGAACGCGGCGCTCATCTCGTTCAATCCGTCTCGCGACGGAGGCTATAATCGGAGACTGACGGACGTTCTGCGCTCGCTGCGCTTTCGGCCGGGAGTGCACGCGGACGGGACTCCCATGAGGGATACCGTGGACGTGCACTTCATCTTCTAGAACTGCAACTTAGAACTACACAGATGCGAGATCCCCGAAGCATAGATCCGAGTTGCGAGGATCTCGAAACTCAGATCTATGCTTCTGGGATCTCGGATCTGCGTCGTTCTAAGTTGCTGTTGCCTTCCCTAGCAAAACCCGCTCTGCGCGAATAACTTTTCCGCGCTGTACAGGCGGCAGATAGCCCGGCAGAAACACACACGAGAGGGCGAGCGTTGACAACCCAGACAGCCACGGCTGACATACCCAAGTCGTCGCGCGAGTTCGTCAAGGCGATGACGCTCACCGACGCCACGATGCTGGTTGCGGGCTCGATGATCGGGTCCGGCATCTTCATAGTCTCCGCCGATATCAGCCGCACCGTCGGCTCGCCCTTCTGGCTACTGATGGCGTGGTTGGTTACCGGGGTCATCACTATCCTCGGCGCTCTCGCGTACGGGGAGCTCGCGGCGATGTATCCCCGAGCCGGCGGTCAGTACGTGTTCCTTAGAGAGTCCATGGGTCCGCTCATGGGCTTTCTTTACGGATGGACCCTCTTCGTCGTGATTCAAACCGGCACCATCGCCGCCGTCGCCGTCGCGTTCGGTCGATTCCTCGGTGTTCTCTGGCCCGACATCACCCCAGACCGTTTCGGCTGGTTCCCGCAATTCGATGTCAATACTCCGGGCGGCGCGATCCAGCTCGGACTCTCGCCGCAGCGACTCATTGCCCTCGTCTCGATCTGGATTCTCACCTGGGTGAATCTTCGCGGCGTAAAGGAAGGGAAGATGGTCCAGACCACGCTCACGGTCGTAAAGACAGGCGCGCTGGCCGCTCTCATCCTCCTCGGCCTCACGATCGGACGCAATGCGGAGGCGGTCGCAGCGAATTTCGGAGCCGGCAACTTCAATCCGGTTGCGTTCGCGTCCGTGTTCCCGATCGCGTTCGGAGCTGCGCTGGTAGGCTCGCTCTTTTCCGCAGACGCATGGAATAACGTGACGTTTGCCGCCGCGGAAGTGCACGAGCCACGCAGGAATCTTCCACGAGCGCTGATCTACGGCACCGGGCTCGTGATCCTGCTCTACATACTTGCGAACGTCGCCTACCTGAACGTGCTGCCTCTCCAAGGTACAGCCGATGGGCCCACCGTATTTGGCCGCGGAATAGCGCACGCTACTCAGGATCGCGTTGGCAGCGCCGTGGCCGAATCAATATTCGGCCCTGTGGGCGCGACCATTATGGCCATCGCCATCCTCATCTCGACGTTTGGATGCAACAACGGGCTCATTCTCGCGGGAGCCCGCGTCTATTATGCGATGGCAAGGGACAAATTGTTCTTCGCGCGCGCTGGCGACCTCAATCGCAACAGCGTGCCGGCGGCCGCGCTCATCGCGCAATCGATCTGGGTAAGCATTCTGTGCCTGACTGGCACCTACGGTCAGCTTCTCGACTACGTGATCTTCGCTGCGCTCATCTTTTATGCGTTGACCACAGTAGGGTTGTTCCGTCTTCGTAGGCTTCAGCCGGATGCCGAGCGCCCGTACCGCGCACTCGGTTATCCGATCCTTCCGGCGCTGTACATCTTCCTCGCCACGGCGATCGCGGTAATACTGCTGATCGCTGAGAAGACCCGTGCTCAGGCTCTCTCGGGTCTGGTTATCGTACTGCTTGGCGTTCCCGTTTATTTCCTGTGGCGCCAGGCGAAACCTGCTTCGCCGCGCTGAGCACCAAGCCCGCCCGATCGAGGCGGGCCGCTATTCACCCTCGGAGATTTCAAGAATGAATCGAAAGTTTATAGTGGTCGTTCGTATGCTTAGTCTCGTCCTCGCCCTGCTTGCCGCGTTCGTCGTACGGGCCAACGCTCAGGGAGTTTCTGAGAATCGCACCGACAGTGCGATCGCGGCCGCTGCGACAGGAACTGCTCAGCCCGTTCCGGTGGAACACAAGCCAGGCGGCGAAGCGAATCTCATCATACCTGACCTTTCGCAAGTGAGCTTTCTCGGCGGCATTCACGGCCGCTCGCTGCTGATGGGAGGTCTGGTCATTTGCGCGCTGGGACTTCTGTTCGGTCTCGTGTTCTACGGGCAGCTGAAGCGGATGGCAGTTCACGAGTCGATGCGAGAGGTTTCCGAGCTGATCTACGAGACCTGCAAGACTTACCTGATCACACAGGGGAAGTTCATTCTCGTGCTCGAGATCTTCATCGGTCTGGTGATCCTGCTGTACTTCGGATTGCTGCTGCAATTTGCGGCGATGAAGGTTGCGATCATTCTGCTCTTCAGTCTCGTTGGCATCGCGGGCAGCTACGGTGTAGCGTGGTTCGGAATCCGGATCAATACGTTTGCGAATTCGCGCACGGCCTTCGCGAGCCTCCGCGGCAAGCCGTTCCCGTGCTATTCGATTCCACTCAAGTCGGGCATGAGCATTGGGATGCTCCTCATCAGCGTCGAGCTGGTGATCATGCTCTTCATTCTTCTGTTCATTCCGGGCGACTACGCGGGTCCATGCTTCATCGGCTTTGCGATCGGTGAGTCACTCGGCGCCGCGGCGCTGCGAATCGCGGGCGGAATCTTCACCAAGATCGCGGACATAGGCGCCGATCTGATGAAGATCGTCTTCAACGTCAAGGAAGACGACGCCAGGAATCCCGGCGTGATCGCCGATTGCACCGGCGACAACGCTGGCGACTCCGTTGGTCCGAGTGCCGACGGATTCGAGACTTACGGCGTGACGGGTGTTGCGCTCATTTCATTCATCGTCCTCGCCGTGCGCGAGCCTTCGGTGCAGGTGCAGCTGCTGGTGTGGATCTTCGTCATGCGCATCATGATGGTGGTGGCTAGCGGGCTCTCCTACCTGATCAACGAAGCAGTTGCCAGAGCGCGCTACCTTAACTCCGACAACATGAACTTCGAGGCGCCCCTCACGTCGCTCGTATGGCTCACGTCTCTGGTTTCCGTTTCCCTCACATACCTCGTCTCCTACCTGCTGCTGCCGGATCTGGGCGACGGCTCGCTGTGGTGGAAGCTGTCGACGGTGATCACTTGCGGCACGCTGGCGGGCGCAATCATCCCCGAGCTGGTGAAGGTGTTCACCTCGGTCCATTCCGCGCACGTGAAGGAAGTGGTGACCTCATCGCGAGAGGGCGGAGCATCGCTCAACATTCTCTCCGGCTTCGTCGCCGGAAATTTCAGCGCCTATTGGCTCGGGATGTCGATCATGGCGTTGATGACCGTCGGCTACCTGGTCAGCACCACCGGGTTCGCAGCGCTGATGATCGCACCAGCGGTCTTCGCGTTCGGCCTCGTCGCCTTCGGATTTCTTGGAATGGGCCCCGTCACGATCGCGGTCGATTCCTACGGCCCCGTCACCGACAACGCACAATCCATCTTCGAGCTGTCGCAGATCGAGCAGGCGCCCGGCATTCACCAGGAACTGAGAACCCAGTACGGCTTCGATCCCCAGTTCGAGAGAGCGAAGCATCTGCTGGAGGAGAACGACGGGGCCGGTAACACCTTCAAGGCGACTGCAAAGCCGGTTCTCATCGGCACTGCCGTCGTGGGCGCCACCACGATGATTTTCTCGATTATAGTCGGACTCACGCACGGACTCCAGCCCGAATTCCTTGCTTATCTGTCGATCCTGCACCCGCCGTTCCTGCTTGGGCTCATCACCGGCGGAGCGGTGATCTATTGGTTCACGGGCGCCTCGACGCAGGCGGTCACAACCGGAGCCTATCGGGCCGTCGAATTCATCAAGGCGAACATCAATCTCGAGAGTACGGCGAAGGCATCGGTCGCCGACAGCAAGAAGGTCGTCGAGATCTGCACCAAGTACGCACAGCAGGGAATGTTCAACATCTTCCTCACCGTGTTCTTCGCCACGCTCGCCTTCGCCTTCGTCGAGCCGTACTTCTTCATCGGTTACCTCATCTCGATCGCGCTGTTCGGGCTGTTCCAGGCGATCTTCATGGCAAACGCGGGCGGCGCCTGGGACAATGCCAAGAAGATTGTGGAGGTGGAGCTGAAGCAGAAAGGAACGCCGCTGCACGCGGCCACGGTTGTCGGTGACACGGTCGGCGATCCATTTAAGGACACATCGTCGGTCGCGCTCAACCCGATCATCAAGTTCACAACGCTCTTCGGTCTCCTGGCGGTGGAGCTTGCGGTTTCTCTGACGGCTGACAAGGGTGCGACGCTGACTCGCATCCTCGCAGCGGTCTTCTTTCTGATCTCCGTGACGTTCGTGTGGCGCTCGTTCTACGCCATGCGGGTAAAGAGTGCTGTCGCCTAGGCTTTCCGAGTGACAATTTACCCTGGCGGGTTTTCCAGCCCACCAGGGTAATTCTTTTTTATCCGACCTAACCTATGATCCGATCACTGTTCGCGCGAAAGCCGATTGCGGAGCTTATTGCGGAAGGCGAGGATCCAAACGGTCTGCGGAGGGTGCTCGGCCCGGGCGATCTGATCATGCTCGCGATTGGAGCGGTGATCGGTGCAGGCATTTTCTCGTCGATCGGAACCGCCGCGGCTGGCGAGATACTCCCGTCTGGCGTTGTCGTGCGCTACGGTGCTGGTCCGGCTCTCGTCATTTCGTTCATTCTTCTGGGATTCGTTTGCGGACTGGCCGCGCTCTGCTATGCCGAGCTGGCGTCGATGATTCCGCAGGCCGGCAGCGCGTACGCCTACTCCTATGCGACGCTTGGCGAAATGATCGCCTGGATCATCGGTTGGGACCTGATCCTCGAGTACGCGGTAGGAAACATCGCCGTTGCGGTCGCGTGGGGAGGCTACTTCAACTCGTTCCTCACAGCGTTCGGGATAAATCTGCCGGCCTGGACTACTCATGGTTACCGGACGGCGCTATTGAGCTCCGACCCGGCCGTCCACTCGCTTCTGGAGACCGCGCCGCGATTCGCCGGCATTCCGATACTCCTCAACATCCCGGCGTTTCTGATCGTGATGGCGATAACATGGCTGCTGATGCGCGGTGTCCGCGAAAGCGCTCGCGCCAACAACGTGATGGTGGTCATCAAGCTTCTGGTACTGACGTTGTTTGTCGTTGTCGGCGCCATGCATATCGATACATCGAACTACGTTCCCTTTGCGCCGAACGGCTGGCGCGGAATCCATCAGGGCGCGGCCATCGTTTTCTTTGCCTACATCGGCTTTGATGCTATCTCCACGGCGGCCGAGGAAACAAAGAACCCTCAACGTAACATGCCGATTGGAATACTCGGCGGTTTGGCGATCTGCACGCTCATCTACGTCATAGTTGGCGGCGTGGCAACGGGGATGGTCCCTTACCAGCAACTCAGAGCGTCGGATCCGCTGGCAAAAGCGCTGACGCTCGCTGGAATGGAGACAGCGAGTTGGATCGTGTCACTCGGTGCCGTCGTCTCGCTGACTGCCGTTCTCCTGGTCTTCCAGTACGGCCAGCCAAGGATTTTTTTCGCGATGGCGCGCGATGGTCTGTTGCCAAGGTGGGCTGCGAAGATCCATCCGAAGACACGCGTGCCGCACATTACGACTCTCATCACCGGCATCGCGGTGGCCGTGGGCGCGCTCCTGGCCGACGAGAACGAGATCTACGATCTCACGAATATCGGTACGCTGTCCGCGTTCGCAATCGTTTGCATCGGCGTGCTCGTTCTGCGGTACAAGGAACCCGACCGACCACGCCCTTTCCGCGTTCTATTCGTCTGGCCCGTGACGCTCATCGGTGCCGGCGCCTGCATCTACGTGATGTTTGGCCTGCCTGTGCGCGCGTGGGAGCGGTTTGGCATCTGGCTCCTCATCGGACTCGCGCTCTATCTTGCGTACGGCTACGCACACTCGACTCTGCGCCGCGGATCGAGGCCAGTGCCTATCGAGCCGCCGCCTCCGATCGAGCGCTGATTCAACCACCCAATCCCTAATCGAAATGGGCATGATTTTTCAGAGACTTAGGCGCATCTCGCTGACTTCGTGGATAATGATCGCGATGGTAGTCGGCGTGCTCGTCGGGTGGCTCTTCCCTTCGTTCGCGGTCAATCTCAAGCCGCTGTCCACGATCTTCCTCAGGATGATCAAGTCCATCATCGTGCCGATCATATTCGGCACACTGGTCGTCGGCATCGCCGGACACGGCGACGACATGAAGCGCGTTGGTCGGCTTGCGCTCAAGTCCATCATCTACTTCGAGATCGTCACCACCATCGCGCTGTTCATCGGACTCGGCGCGGCCAATCTGGTCAAGCCTGGCGTCGGCGTGACGATTCATGCTTCGGCAGACCCGGGTCAGCAGCTCGCTCAGAGCACGCCGACAGGAATGGGCTTCCTCGAGCACGTCGTTCCCCAAAGCTTCTTCGAAGCCGCCAGCAAGAACGAAGTTCTGCAAGTCGTGTTCTTCTCAATCCTGTTCGCGGTAGCTCTCTCACAGGTCCGCGGACGTCCGAAGGAAATTGTTCTCGCGGGGTGCGAGGGACTGGCCGAGGTAATGTTCAAGTTCACGGCGATCGTGATGCGCTACGCGCCGATCGGTATCGGAGCAGCAATCGCGGTTACTGTCGGCCACAGCGGGCTTGGCGTTCTGATCAACCTTGGAAAGCTGATCCTGACGCTCTACGGCGCCCTGATCGTGCTGGTGCTGGTCGCATTCGTGCCAATTGCGGTGCTGTTTCGAGTGCCGATCAAGCGCTTCTTGTTCGCCGTGCGCGAGCCGGCGCTCATCGCCTTCTCGACGACCTCGTCGGAGGCGGCACTGCCGCGGGCGATGCAGATCATGGAAGCATTCGGTGTACCGAGGCGGATCGTCGCTTTCGTCATGCCGACGGGATACTCGTTCAATCTCGATGGCTCGACGCTCTACCTGGCGGTCGCATCGATGTTCGTGGCTCAGGCCGCGGGAGTGGATCTCTCGTTCGGGCAGCAGCTGGCCATGATGCTGACGCTCATGATCACGAGCAAGGGAGTAGCGGCGGTGCCGCGCGCTTCGCTCGTGATTCTGGCCGGCACACTGCACACGTTCGGGCTACCATTGGAAGGTGTAGCCATCATACTCGGCGTGGACGAGCTGATGGACATGGCGCGGACGAGCGTGAACCTGGTGGGGAACTGTCTTGCGACAGTGGTGATGGCTAGGTGGGAAGGCGAATTCGTCGAGCAGCCGCCCGAAGGGCTCCCCGAGCAGGAAGGACTTCTTCCGATCGAAGCTGCGCGCCGGGCACAGCAGATTTGAGGCGCTGCTCCAGCCGCTTCCGGAGCGGGGAGCCACGGTCCATCAAGCCACCGCTGAGCGCGACAGCAACGGCTGCGCGTTCGTCCGTGAATAGCTGACGCGCCAAAGCGCGGACGTGTAGCACGAGCTCCTCAGCGGCCAAGGTCACGAGTGCGCTCGCCCGTGGATCGCCGGCCGCCGCCGTGCTGAAGACCACCGGCGCCAGCGATGCGAACGCTCGCGCATCCGCGGCTGCAGCCCACGGAATCAGGTCCTGGACGTCCTCACATTGCGTTGCAGCGAGAATGGGGAAGAGAAGAGCAGTCGGCGGCTCTCGCCCGTCGCTCGACGCGGCCACGATGCCGAGGGCGCGACGACCGATCCACCCGCCACTGCCTTCGTCGCCGAACGTGGGTCCCCAGCCTCCGCATCGCACGATCTCTCCGGCTGGACTCCGGCCGTACGCGATCGAGCCCGTGCCGACGACGAGCAGAATCCCCGCGCTATCCTCGAGGGCATCATACAACGCGATCAAGCCGTCAGAATCGATCACCACTTCCTCGGCGAGCTCCCTGGCATCGAGCGCCGCATGGAGAGCCTTGCGCTCGTCATCCCTGCCCGTACCCGCCACGCCGGCGTAGAGCACCCGTGGAAGCACTGCGCCGGGCTGTGCGACTTCCGCCAACGCGCGTGTGACTAGATCTGCGATGACTTCCGCGGAGCGTGCCGCCTGGCCGGGTGCCACAGCGGACTTCGGTCCATCTAACGTCGCGAGGACTTCGCCGTTGGCGGTTCCGACCATGACGCGCGTCTTCGATCCGCCGCCATCAACTCCAACCACGATGTCACTCACGCCACCGATCCCCATCGGTTGGCGGTGAGTGTGTGAATGAAGAGAGAATGCCAATTCCCATTGTAACCGATGTGCCGATCAGTACGTACCAGGGAAATGCGATTCTCGAGAGCGGTGTCAATAAATCCGTCATCGATGGAGCGAACGCCATCATTGGCTTGGCGAACACAACGAAGCTCATGGCGAGGATTCCAACAGCCATACCGAGAATGGCATCCCGCTGTATCGCACGACGCCACAACATGCCGAGGAAGAATCCGCCGAGGAGCGCGCCGTAGGTGAACGACGCGATGGAAAGCGCGATCACCACGACGGGCGTTCCCTGCTGCTTGTACAGCAGCGCCGCGATCAGAAGTGTTACACCCCAGAACAACGTGAACATCTTCGCCATCTTGAGCGTTCGCGGGTCGTCTGCGGAGCGCTTGGAAATCGGCAGATAGATGTCGTGCGTAGTCGAGGCCGCCAGCGAGTTCATCGCGCCAGAGTGAGCGCTCATGGTGGCGGCCAGCACGGCAGCTACAATCAAGCCCCTGAGTCCATTCGGCATCGAGTCCACGACGAACGTGGGGAAAATCGAATCGGGAACCGCGAACGGACGCGCTTGATACAGCACGTAGAGTCCGATTCCAATCATCAGAAACAGCGTGAATTGGAAGAAGACGGCGATGCCGCTACCGATCAGCGCTTTGCGCGATTCCCTCAAGCTCGAAGCGGCAAGCAATCGCTGGACGATCAACTGATCGGCGCCGTGCGATGCCATCGACAGGAATGCACCGCCGATCAACCCGGCGAAGAGGGTGTACGGCTTGTCGAAACCGAAGTAGACATCGACGACCTTGAGCTTGCCGGCGGCAGATGCCGTGTCCAGAATAGCGCTCCATCCACCCGTCACGCCTTTTCCGATCAGGTATAACGCCGAGAATCCGCCCAGCAGATATACGCTCGTTTGAAGAACATCCGTCCAGACGACGGCGCGCATTCCGCCGTGGTATGTGTAGAGCAGAGTCAGCGCGCCGAGCACGAGGATCGCGACCGGCATCACGTAGTGCTGCGGAACCGCGGGACCGATGATCAATGCAATGGGAATCGCCGTCGCGAAAACGCGAACCGAATCGGCGAACGCTCGCGTGACCATGAACACGATCGATGCAAAGCGGCGCGTTCCCACGCCGAACCGCTTTTCGAGCAGAGCGTAAGCGGTGACCAGATCACCCTGGTAGTAGCGCGGGAGCAGAGTGTACGCGACGACGATTCGGCCGAGCAGGTAACCGGCTGCGATCTGGAGGAAGCCGAGGTTGGTGGTGTAAGCGAGTCCGGGAATGCTGATGAATGTGAGCGCGCTCGTCTCCGTTGCAACGACCGAGAAGAGCACTGCCCACCACGGGATCTGGTGTCCTGCTACGAAGTAATCCTTGGAGTCCTTCTGGTTGCGGCCGAGCCAGATTCCGAGCGCCGTGGTGGCGATCAGGTAAGCCACCAGTACAATAAAATCGAGGGCGGTGAAATTCGTTTTCATTTCACCGCCCTCGAGTTGTGTTGCTGACCAGCAGCGATCTTACGCAGAGAATGAGCTTCCGCAGCCGCAACCGCCGGTCGAATTCGGATTCTTGAACGTGAACCCCGATCCCTGCATGGAAGTAACGTAGTCGATCGTGACGCCATTGAGATACTGTGCGGAGAACGGGTCGACGAAGACGTTGAACCCCTCGCGCGGGATGACGAGATCGTCTTCCGCGGCGCGGTCTTCGATGACGAGGCTGTACTTGAAGCCGCTGCAGCCGCCGGGTTGCACGCTCACGCGCAGGCCACCCTGCTCAGCTGTAACGCCCTCGGCATCCATAAACTTCTTGACCTCTACGCCAGCGTTCGACGTGACGGTGAGATCGATTTCAGGCTGTGACGAAACGGACATTTATCCTCCGGTACTACATGAAATTTAGGCGGGAACGCCCATTCCGGGTAGTGTTGCGGGCTCCTCCCGGAACGACCGCGCTATCCAGCTGAAGGCCACCACCGCGACCGCGAGCATCACCAGTCCTGCGACCACGTTCCCCAGCACCAGCTTGCCGATCCCGAACAGTGAGGCATACACTGCGACGATGCCGGCGATCCAGTTCGTCCAGGCAAGCGCGCCGCCTGGAATCTTCTCGCGGCCGAACCCAATCGGTTCGGATACGACCGCCCAGCCGGGGCCTCCCGGCCTCACCCGCCTATAGAAAGCCTCAAGCACGCGATCGGGCTCGGGTTTGGTGGCAAAGGTCACCCCTAACCAGACGACTGTACTCACCGCTACGGTAACGAGCATTACCCACGCATCCGCGCGGAGGTCGCCTGCGGGGAAGCGGGGCTTGATGATGTTGATCGCGGTAACGGACACGATGAACGAGGCGATCATCGCGCTGATCTCGCTCCACGCGTTGATCCGCCACCAGTACCAGCGAAGGATGAGAACCAGTCCCGTTCCGGATCCGAGGGCGAGGAGGAATTTCCAGGCGCCTTCAATCGTTCCGAGATAATGGGTGACCACAGCAGACGCGAGGAAAAGAAAAACCGTCGCCCAGCGCGAGATCGACACGTAGTGCTTCTCGCTGGCAGTGCGATTCAGAAACCGCTTGTAGAAATCGTTCACGAGATAGGACGCGCCCCAATTGAGCTGAGTCCCGACTGTCGACATGTATGCTGCCGCGAAGCCCGCCATCATGAAGCCACGCCACGGCGTGGGCAGCAGATCTACGAACGCCTGCACGTACGCCGCTTCGTGATCGTGCGTCGGCCCGATGCCGGCCGGATAGAGCAGGACCGTGCAGAGTCCGGTAATGATCCACGGCCAGGGACGAATCGCGTAATGTGCAACATTGAAGAAAAGCGTCGCGAGAACCCCATCGCGCTCTGTCTTCGCCGAGAAGATTCTTTGGGCGACGTACCCACCGCCTCCCGGCTCGGCGCCGGGATACCAGGCCGCCCACCATTGTACAGAGAGGAATACCGCGAGGGCCAGAAGCGGCATCCACGCGTACGCTTCGATCCCGGTTGGACCGATCTTTACTGGGAGCACTGACAGCGCTGCGTCCGAGCTTCCGAAATGCGTCGCCAATCCGGCTTTGAGATTGTCCATTCCGCCCACAGCCCGCACGGAGTACACGGCGAGCACGATGACCGCGCTCATCTTGATGACGAACTGAACGAGATCAGTCCACAGCACTGCCCACATTCCCGCGCCGGCCGAGTAGGCGACGGTGATTATGAAGCAAATGCCAACGGCGATTACCTCTCCGGCGACGTTGAATCCAAGGATGTTGACGTCGCGAAGACCGAGGGAGATCGTGAGAATCTTGATCATCGCCTTGGTCACCCACCCGAGGATGATCAGGTTGATTGGAATCGCCAGATAGAGCGCGCGAAATCCGCGCAGCACTGCCGCTGGCCTTCCGCTGTAGCGGATTTCGGCGAATTCAACGTCTGTCATGACGTGAGCGCGACGCCACAATCGGGCAAAGAAAAACACTGTGAGCATTCCGCTCATCAGCATGTTCCACCAGAGCCAGTTTCCGGCGACGCCATGCTGCGAGACGAGTCCCGTCACGACCAGTGGCGTGTCGGCCGCGAAGGTCGTCGCGACCATGGACGCTCCGGCCAGCCACCATGTGACCTTGCGGCCGGACAGGAAATACTCGTTTAGGCTCTCGCCTCCGCGCTTCGTGAAGTAGAGCCCAATGCCCACCGAGAGGAGGAAGTAGGCGGCGACAATCGCCCAGTCGATCGCAGTTAGCGCCATGGGTGTGGGGTTGAGGTGGTCAGGCAAGACGTTTGCGTTGCTCGCGACCTCCGGTCAACGTACCGGAACGCGAGAGAGTATCATTCGGTACCACTGACACGACCAAATTAACACCACCGACACGACCAAATTACCGGACAAGTAACGATGATGCGATACCATCGGCTGCTCGCACTGCTCCTCCCGCTCTGCGGCGGCTGCGTTGTCACCAGCAAGCAGATCGACCCGACATCAGAGCTCGCGGAAGCGAAGGTGAGGGCGGGCATAACAGTTTTGATGCGCGATAGCATACACCTGATTCGCGGAAAGCGCATCGGTCTACTCACCAACCAAACCGGCATCGACGAGAGGGGAACCTCGGACATCGATCTGCTCAGAGACAACAGAGCCCGCTCAGCCGGAGTAAATCTGGTTCAGCTCTTTTCTCCCGAGCACGGACTGCGCGGAACGGAAGACAGGGAGAACATTGCCAGTGGGATCGATGCAAAGAGCGGACTCCCCGTCTATTCGCTATACGGCCAGCAGACGGTGGCGCCGCCCGACAGCATTCTGCGCTCGCTCGACGCACTCGTCTTCGATCTCCAGGACATCGGCACGCGCACCTGGACCTATGTGGGAGCGATGGTCTACTCGATGCGCGCATCGGCGCGCGTGCGCAAGCCGATCATCGTACTTGATAGGCCGAACCCCATCACGGGCTACATCATCGAGGGTCCGGTTCTCGACAGCTTGCTCGCCAATCCGAACGACCCCGCGCCCGGGCGTCCTGGGCAGGCGTACGCGCTGTGGCCAGTTCCACTTCGTCACGGGATGACAATTGGGGAGCTGGCGCTCTACTTCAACGATGTGCTGAAAATCCGCGCCGATCTGCACGTCGTTCCGGTGCAAGGATGGCGGCGGGATGTTTGGTTCGACCTCACCGGTCTCCCCTGGGTCAAGCCATCGCCGAACATGCCGTCACTGCAGAGTGCGATGCTGTATCCCGGCTTGGTCGCGTTCGAAGCAACCAACCTGTCTGTGGGCCGCGGGACGCCCGACGCATTTCAGCGAGTGGGCGCGCCATGGCTGAATGCGGCTGCCACTGTTGCGATTCTCAAGGATCGCGAAATCCCCGGCGTTCGATTCTACGTCGAGAGCTTTACGCCCGTGAATCCGACGGATCAGAAGTACGGTGGCCAGACAATTCCGGGGATTAAAGTCGTGGTGGTCAATCGAAGCAGTCTGCAAGCGGCGCGAGTTGGAGCAAGCCTGTTGTGGGCGATCAGGAGGACGGCAGGCAGCAAGCTCACGATCCAGAACCGCGGGTTTGACCTTAGGTTCGGGTCGCCTTCTGTCCGAGAGGCGCTTCTCAGGGGAGATGATCCCGACGTTTTGATCGATCGCGAGTACAGGGCCGCGTACGCGTTCCGGGAATCTACAAGGCAGTACTTGATCTACAGGTAAATCGCGCTGCTGTTTAAGCACATCTCTTGCAACGCCTAGCGCTCTCTGGTCCAACAAAATTCTTGGAGGCACAGCATGCGTGTTCTCATGGTCTCGCTGTCGATGCTTGCGTTTGTGGCGTGCGGGCCGCGGCAGGTAGAAGTGCGCACCGGTCCCGAGCCAGCGACTGATGTCTCGATTCACCTCACGAATAATCTCAGTCAGGCCGTCAACGTGTACGTACAGAGCGGTGGCAACGACATTTTCATCAGGCAGGTCGCGGCGAACAGCGTGGAGCACCTTCCCGTCGCCGGTGTTCCTGCGGGCTCGACTGTCAACCTTCGCGCAGTCACCGTGGACGGCACCAAAACCTACACCAAGAACAATGTCATGATGTCGAGCACCATGTACGACTGGCGGCTGCCATAGCGAACAACCGTTTCAGCGCCGGGCCGCTGCTGGCAATAGATCGTTGAAGGGCTTAATTTTACGGGCCGGCGTGGATTTCGCGCCGGCCTTTTTCTGCGCCGTCAGCCGGTGGAGCCGGCACGCCGGCTAGCTACTGCTCACCGCCCGCACCAGCTGAATGCCAACTCCCACGGATTATGTAAAGAAAGGAGCGCTCCGGGCCATAGAGCCGGCTATCAGCTTACTCGCACGCCACAACGTCAGTCCCAATGCGATCACCACCGTCGGCACTCTGCTGACGATCGCGGCTGGAGTGGTTTACGGAACCGGCCATATCATGACGGCCGGCTGGCTGATGGGAGTGACCGCGTTCTTCGATGTGGTTGACGGCGAGGTAGCGCGGAGGACAGGGCGATCCACGGTATTCGGGGCGTTCTACGATTCGACGCTCGATCGCGTTGCCGATGGGGCATTGATGGCGGGGCTCACCGTGTTTTACGCCACGAATCCGGTGCACCACAACATCTACATGGTCGTGACCTGTCTGGTGGGGATGATCGCCACCTTCCTGGTGTCATACACGCGGGCGCGCGCAGAATCGCTTGGGATCGATGCCAAGGTCGGCGTGATGCAGCGACCGGAACGAATTGTGTTGTTGTCCGCACCCCAGGCGCTGTTCGGGCTTTTCTGGAACGGCTGGGTCCTGATCGGGATCATCGTTCTACTCACCGTCACCGCATGCATCACCGCCGTTCAGCGGATCGCATTCGTTCATCGTTTCACGCAACACCCGGATTCCAAGCCGATCCGCATCAGAAACGATCCCACCTCTCCCCCCAAAGCGGCGGGAATTGCGGCTACGCGCCGCGCGCAATCCTAATTACATAACGGAGAAAAATTGGGCAGATCGTCTTCTTCTGGTGACGCCCCTAAATCAATAGCCCCGGCCACCGGCCGCTTGGGCATACTGACACCGGGACTCGGTGCGGTCGCTACCACCTTCATGGCGGGGGTAGAGAGCATTCGACGCGGACACTCCAAGCCGATCGGATCGCTCACGCAGATGGCGACGATCAGACTCGGAAAGAGAACTGACAAACGCGCGCCCCTCATCAAGGATTTCGTCCCGCTCGCGGACCTCGATGACATCGTTTTCGGAGCGTGGGATCCGATTCCCGACGACGCCCTGACCGCCGCCAAGAAAGCGGGCGTGCTCGAGGAGCGCGACATCGAGCCAATCGCCGATTTCCTGCGCAAGATCAAGCCGATGCCGGCGGTGTTCGACAACAAGTACGTCACTCGCATTCACGGAACCAACGTGAAGAAGGGTAAGACGAAGCGCGATCTCGCGGAGCAGCTGCGGCAGGACATCCGCGAATTCAAGGCGAAGAACAAGTGCGACCGCATCGTCATCGTGTGGTGCGCTTCGACGGAGATTTTCATCAAAGCGGGCCCCCAGCACGCGACGATCGAGCAGTTCGAGAAGGCGATGGACAAGAATGACGACGCCATCGCTCCGTCGATGCTCTATGCATACGCCGCGATCATGGAGGGTATCCCGTTCTGCAATGGCGCGCCCAACCTCTGCGTGGATACTCCGGCGCTGCTCAAGCTGGCGCAGGACAAGGGCGTGCCGATCTCCGGAAAGGATTTCAAGACCGGACAGACCTGGATGAAGACCATCGTCGCGCCAGGTCTCAAGGCGCGCATGCTCGGTCTCGCCGGTTGGTACTCGACCAACATTCTCGGCAACCGCGACGGAGAGGTGCTCGACGACCCTCAGTCCTTCAAGACGAAGGAGGAGTCGAAGCTCAGCGTGCTGCACACGATTCTCCAGCCCGAGCTTTATCCGGATCTGTACAAGGACTTCGCGCACGTCGTGAGGATCAACTACTACCCCCCGCGCGGTGACAACAAGGAAGGCTGGGACAACATCGACATCGTCGGGTGGATGGGCTACCCGATGCAGATCAAGATCAACTTCCTCTGTCGCGATTCGATCCTCGCGGCCCCAATCGTGCTCGATCTGGCGCTGTTCTCCGATTTTGCCCAGCGGGCGGGAATGAAGGGGATTCAGGAGTGGCTGTCGTTCTACTACAAGAGTCCCATGACCGCCCCTGGGCTGCAGCCGGAGCACGATCTGTTCATCCAGCAGACGAAGCTGAAGAACACGCTTCGTCACCTCATGGGCGAAGACCAGATCACCCACCTTGGGCTGGAGTACTACGCTTGATGATTCGACGCGCGATTGTCACGGTGTTCGCCGGTCTTCTCGCCGGGTGCGGGCCCAATCCGAAAGCAGCCGCGCTTCGGCTTTGGTCGGACAGCTACGCTTTTCGCGTGACGGCGACGCCGACGCCTCCACGCGCGCTCGAGCCGATCATGTACCGCATCGTCGTTTCGGACAAGAAGACCGGCCAACCCATCGAGACCGGCGAGGGAAGAATCTTCGCCACCAGCGCCGACAGGGCGAACACCAGCGACGGCTTGAAAAAGGAAAAAGAAGTCGGCACCTACTCCGGCCGGCTTTTCTTTGCTACGACTGGAGACTGGGCAGCCGCGATCCAGTTTCGGCGCGAGAAGGATCCGCGTATGCCGCTCGAGCGCGTCGACTGGATTCAGGGCGTCCGGCCAGCGAGTGAGCCGGGAACCTGAAGGCATGCGTCACTTCTTCAGAACACAGATGGTCCCGACCGAGGTGCTCAGAATCGCCGACGAATTCTTCCCCGAGATCGGGATGGAGCGGACCGGTCACACCGCCCGCTCTCGTACGTTCGCCGGAGACCTTGGCATTCTTCAGATGAGCGTGCGCAAGGAAGGCGGGCATTACACCTTCGTCGAAATCTCGACCGATCAGACCGGCGAGAGCCGCCTCGACCGCAACGCCAAGAAGTTCTTCGTCGAGCTTCATAAGGCGGGCGACCCGCGACACCGTATCGAAGCTGCGTACTAGAATGGCGCGGTCGAGTACCGCGGCCGACGTACCTTTGCCCTATTCTCCGCCGCTTGAGGATTACGTGCTTCCGCAGACGTCGGACATTGTAATGGCGCTTCGGAAGCTTGCTGCTTACTGATGGCAGAGCCGGCGTACGATCGTAAAGAGCTGGTCGCGCGAAATCTCGGAGTCGGCTGCATCACGACGGTCGCCGGTTTTTTCAGTGGTGGAATGATTGCTGTACTGGTAGGGAAGTTCGTGGGGAGCATGCAGGGTTGTAAGCCGCCCGAGGGGCTTCCGGCGTGCAATTGGTGGGTGTATGCTGGTATCGGAGCGATTGTCGGAGCGCTTACGCTGCCTGTTTTTGCATTGAGGCGTCTGAGCCGGCCCCGGCCCAGCGAATAAGCAACGAAGGAGACGCGGTGGCACGAGTAGACATCATCATGCCGCAGATGGGCGAGTCGATCGCCGAGGGCACGCTTTCCAAGTGGTTGAAGAAAGTGGGCGACGAGGTGAAGCGCGACGAGCCGATTTTCGAGATTTCGACAGACAAAGTAGACGCGGAGATTCCCGCGCCGGTCGCGGGCGTGCTGGCGGAGATCATCGTCAAGGAGGGTGAGACCGTCGCTGTACAGACGGTCGTCGCGCGGCTCGAGACTGAGAAGGGCGCGGCGATCTCAAGCGCGCCGCCCGCTGCCAGTGGCGCAGGTACCAGCTCGGAGCCGGCTACCAGCGCTAAGCCTGAAACAGAATCGGCACCCGCGGCCCCCCAACGGGAAACTACTCCCGCGCCCGCTCAGCCCCGCCAGCCATCTCCCGCACCCGCCATCGCCGCATCCCACGGCGGCAACGGCAACTCCTTCGAAGACCGGGTGCGCACCAAATCCTCTCCGCTGGTGCGAAAAATCGCCGCTGAGCACGGCGTCAACATCGCCTCGCTCCACGGATCTGGCATCGCTGGTCGCGTGACCAAGCGCGACATACTCGGCTTCATCGAATCCGGTGCCCCGCTGACGACCGCGGCTCCCGGAGTGCGCGGCAGTGCTCCCGCCGGTGGACATGGTCTGCCGGTTCCCGAACCATGGGCTGGCGATGTCGTGGAACCCATGTCTAAGATGCGTGCGCTCATCAGCGATCACATGGTAGCGTCACGCCACACGTCGGCCCACGTGACTTCGTTCATCGAAATCGATTTCACCAGGATCGCGCGAATTCGGGCCAAGAAGCGCGCCGAATTCGAGGCTGCGACTGGGCAGAAGCTCACCTACATGCCCTTCATCATCAAAGCCGTCACGGAAGGACTACACGCCTTCCCGGTGATAAACTCGTCCGTGGCGGGCACCAACATCATCTACCGCAAGCAGATCAACATCGGCATCGCGGTGGCGCTCGACTGGGGACTGATCGTTCCGGTCATCAAGCGCGCTGATGATCTTTCGCTCTCCGGCATCACGCGCGCGCTCAACGATCTGGCTGCACGCGCCCGCGCTAAAAAGCTTTCTCCGGAAGAAGCTCAGGAAGGGACGTTCACTATCACCAATCCGGGTGTGTTCGGCTCGCTGATGGGAACACCAATCATCAACCAGCCACAGGTCGCTATCCTCGGCGTCGGTGCAATCGAGAAGCGCCCGAAAGTTCTTCCTGGAACGGATGGGGAGGATACAATCGCGATTCGTACCTGCGCTTATTTTTCGCTCTCGTTCGATCACCGCGTGATCGACGGCGCTGTTGCCGACCAGTTCCTCGCGTTCGTCAAGAAGACCATAGAATCTTTTCCGGAGACCGGACTCTAAGATGCCAAAGGCACTTACCATACAGCGTTCGACTGTCCCCACCGCAGAGCGAAAGAACTACACCAAGCGTCTCAAGGAGCTTCGCTCGCACTATAACGCGGCGAATTGCAGGTTCTGGGTGTTCGAGGAAACGTCGCTGCCCGGTGCATTCATCGAGTTCACTGAAGCCGATGACGAGCAGACTCTCATCGTCGCGCACACCAACGCGCCTCACAAGACACTCGATCCCTCCCGAGTCTATCAGGAGGTCGAGCTGTAGGATGCCGGCGCGAACTATCGAAATCGACGGACAGAAGTGGGAGGTTTACCCTTCAGGCTACATCACCCAGTACACCCAGGACGAGTACGGCCTCATCTTTTCCAGAGGATCGGGCAAGGATCGCGAGGTTCGCGTTACGCGCTATTCACCGCAGGGAAGTCGCTCGCGCGAGCAGGCGTTCGCCGAGCTTACTGACGCACAGCTTAAGGAGCTCTTCGAGCAGTCGCAGCCAAGCTTCACATCGCCTGAGGCCGGTTACGCGAAGTGAGCGCAGAGGCGGGCGGGCCGGCGTTCGTCGACCTGCATACTCACTCGACCGCCTCGGACGGGACTCTCCCACCAGAACAGGTAATCGAGGCTGCTCAACGGTGCGGCCTCAAGGCACTCGCACTCACTGACCACGACACGATCGCGGGAGTATCCACGGCCCGCGAGGCCGGCAACCGGGTCGGAATCCGAGTAATCGCTGGAGTCGAGCTCAGCGCGTTCTACGAGGATCACGAAGTCCATCTGCTGGCGCTCCATTTGTCGCAGCTCGACGCCCTGGAGAAGCGACTGGCGAAATTGCGCTTGATGCGGCTCGCGCGCGCCGAGAGAATTGTCGAGAAGCTCAACGCACTGGGAATACCCATTACACTCGACGAAGTGCTGCTGGAAGCAGACGGGGGAGCGGTCGGCCGGCCTCACGTTGCGCGGGCGCTCATTGCTCGTGGCGTCGTGCACGATTTCCGAGATGCGTTCATGACATACCTTGGCAACAACGGGAGTGCTTTCGTCCCGAAGGACAGGCTTTCCATCGAGGACGCAATCGCGATCGCACATGAGGCGGGTGCTCTCGCGATTTGGGCGCACCCGGCCGACGGAGGGCGTCGGGACCGTCTCGAGCCGCTGATTGCCGCAGGGCTCGACGGGATCGAGATCAGACATCCCGGTCACTCAGGTGAAGACATCAAGCGACTTCAGGCACTGACGGATTTCTTTGGGCTCGTACCGAGCGGTGGCTCAGATTGGCACGGAGCAACTGAGGGCCCGCGACGCCTCGGGACGATGAATGTTCCCGCTGAATGGCTCGAACGACAGGACGAAAGAGTCGTGTCTCTCACCTCTTCAACGAGATCTTGACGGTGGCTGCCGAATGGAAATAGATGGTCGCGTAGCTCTCGTCACCGGAGCCGGAACTCGTGTCGGCCGAGTGATCGCTCTCGCACTCGGCAAGGCAGGCATGCGCGTCGGCGTGCATTACGCCGGGTCGGAAAAGGGAGCGCGCGATACCGCCGAAGAGATCATGGGTATGGGCAGCGAGGCGCACACTCTGCCCGGAGATCTTACCGACCCTGCTACCGCGCCGAGACTCGTCGAACACACCGCGAAGGTGTTCGGATCGCTCGACGTTCTCGTGAATTCCGCGGCGGTGATGCTGCGGACGCCCGTTGGCGAAGTGCTGGTCGAGGACTGGGACGCGATGTTCGCACTCAATCTTCGAGCGCCGTTCTTTCTGTCGCAGGCGGCCGCGCGGGTGATGGGCGATTCCGGCGGGGCGATCGTAAACATCGCCGACCTCGCGGCCTTCGAGACGTGGCGCGGATACATCCCGCACTCGATCACCAAGGCGGGAATCGTCCAGATGACGCGAGCGCTGGCACACGCACTCGCACCGAAGATCCGGGTGAACGCAATTGCGCCGGGTCCGGTACTCCTTCCTGAAGGGTGGACACAGGAGCAGGCAGACAAGCTCATCGCCACGACACCGCTCGGTCGCCTCGGAAGCCCTGAAGACGTGGCCCAGGCCGTACTCTACCTGCTCAGCGCGGATTACGTCACTGGCGAGACGTTCATCGTCGACGGGGGCCGTCACATTCGCTGTTAACGCGGCTCTTTCCGAGCAAGTGGGCGGGTGGGCGGGTAGGACGGGTATATTTGGTTGATGGCTACAGTACGTGACTACGATGTTGTCATCGTTGGTGCGGGCCCGGCTGGAATGACTGCCGCGCTTTACACCGGCCGGGCCATGCTGCGCACCGCCGTGCTCGAGCGCGGATTTCCCGGCGGAGAGCTGCTCAACACCGAGTATCTCGACGATGTTATTGGATTTCCGAAAATCCTCGGCTACGAGCTGGCGGAAAAATTCGCCGCTCACGCCAAGCAATTCGGCGCCGAATTCTTCGAGACCACCAGCGTCATCTCGGTGACGAAGATGCCCGACGGCTATTTTCACACCGAGACCGAGAACGGCGACATTTTTCGCGCACCGGCGGTAATCGTCACTGCCGGCGGAACGCCGATCAAGCTCGGAATACCGGGCGAACTGGAGTACGCGGGGAAGGGCGTCTCCTACTGCGCAATCTGTGACGCTGCATTCTTCAAACAACAGATCGTGGCGGTGGTCGGCGGTGGTGATGCCGCCGTTGAGGAAGCCGATTTTCTCACCCGCTACGCGAGCAAGGTCTACCTGATTCACCGGCGCAACGAGTTCCGGGCGTCCAAGATTCTACAGAAGCACGTGTTCGACAATCCGAAGATCGAGGTGATCTGGGACACTGTCGCGGAAAAGGTCGAGGGTGATTCCGAGAAAGGAATGAGCGGGCTTCGCCTGCACAACCTCTTGACAGGCAAGCGAAAGTTTCTGGACGCGACGGGACTCTTCATCTTCATCGGGTTCCGGCCCAACACCGGGGTAATCAACGGACATTTCGAGCACGATGTCATGGGTTATGTGCTCACCGACAATGCAATGATGTCGTCGATCCCGGGCCTGTTTGTCGCCGGTGATCTCAGGGCGCAGTTAACGCGGCAGGTTACCACAGCTTCGGGAGATGCGACTACGGCTGCCATCGCCGCCGACAAGTACATCACCCGATTCAAGGAGATGGAGAGCGAAGGGCCGGGGAAGGCGACCAGCGAGGCGCTGGAAAGCTCGCACATAAGCGCCGGAGGCTACACCTGATGCGCGCACTTGCGCTTGCCTGTTGTTGTGCGTGTTGTGCCGTCGCGATTCCGCTGGAGTCGGGGCTGACACAGAGCAGTGAGCGGAAATCGCGGATCCTGGGTGTTGTTAGTGACAGCGTCAACGAGAGCCCACTTCGGAACGCAGAAGTCGTGGTGTCGGGCCTGGCGCCAACCTTCATTACCGACTCCCTCGGCAGGTTCACGATTGACAGCGTTCCGCCTGGCAGGTACCAGATCGGCGTCTTCCATCCGGTACTCGAGAGTCTCGGCATCACGCTCGCGACGAACTCGTTCGTCGTCGGTCCTGACAGCGCGGCGATTGTAAGACTCTCAGTGCCGTCTGTTTCAACGCTCGTGCATCGATACTGTGGATCCAAACAAACCCCCTCGACTCCTTCCTCCTTTGCAGGTCTGGTTCTCGATCCGGAAAGTGATGCACCGATCGCCGGCGCGAAGGTCTCGCTGTCATGGACGCAGATAGCGGTCAGCAAGGAGTCCGGGGTGGTGCGGACGCCGCACGAGGTGCACACCGAGACGAACAGCGCAGGATTCTTCAAGCTTTGCGCGCTTCCCTCTGATCTCGAGGGGACACTACAGGTGACGCAGGGCAATGCTTCGACACCAGAAGTCCCAGTGACGATGAGGGGTGCGCTGCTCGCGTTCCAGACGATGTCGATTCCGACGAAGGCCGAATCGCTGGCCACTGGAGTCGTAACGGGTCACGTCTTTCTGGAAAACGGACAGCCCGTTGCCGGCGCGCGGGTGCAAATCCCCGTCTCTGGTGTGTCGACTGTCACGCGTGAGGACGGCACATTTCGCCTGACTGGAGTTCAGACAGGGACGCAGGTGCTCATCGCGATGAATCTGGGTTTCGCAACGGCGTCCGGACCTATCAACGTGACCGCGCGTGAGCCCACCGATGTCGTGGTTACGCTCGCCCCCAAGGTCAATATCCTGGATCCGGTCCTGATCACCGCGCGCCGCGACGTTGCACTGGAGAAAGCCGGATTCAACTCCCGGAAGCGAAATCTTCACGGCTACTTCATGACCCGCGAAGACATCGATCGCCGAAAGCCGAACAACATCAGCGACATGCTGAGGAACATTCCCGGCGTGACGGTTTCCTATCAGCGCGGCGGCGTGGTCATCAGTGGGAGACGCGCAGCGAGAACAACCTGCACGAGCGTCATCATCGATGGCTTCGAGTGGCGGGGTCTACAGGCGGGCGATCTCGACAACGTCGTTAATCCGGACGACGTGATTGGCCTCGAGGTCTACGAAGAGTACGACGCGCCCGCTCAGTACAACCGCTACGATAGTGGGTGCCTCACCCTGATAATATGGAGGCAGGCGCGAAGCAAGGTGAGGAATTAGCGGTGATAGTCCAGACCTTCACAGTCGGTGCTTTCCAGGAGAATTGTTATCTCCTCGTGGACGACCGCACGAACCGGGCGGTGATAGTGGATCCCGGCAGCGAGGGAGATCGCCTCGTGGAAGCGGTCGACAATTCAGCCGCCAAGCTCGAAGCGATCTGGATTACTCATGCGCACGTCGATCACGTCGGTGCAATCGCTTCGGTAAAGCGACGCTGGGACGTTCCGATCTATCTGCATCCTCTGGATCGCCGGCTTTACGAAGCAGCGTCACGTCAGGCGCAGGTCTATGGTGTTTCGTTCGAAGAACCTCCGCCGCCTGATCGTGAATTTGAAGACATGCAGACGCTCAAAGTGGGAGATGTCGAGCTCGCCGTCATGCACGCGCCGGGTCATTCGCCCGGGCACGTGGTCATTCACGGCGACGGGATCGCTCTCGTCGGAGATTGTCTCTTCGCGGGATCCATAGGCAGAACCGATCTTCCGTTCTCGAATCCACCGCAGCTTGCAGCATCGCTCGAGAAGATATCCGCGCTTCCACCCGAGACTGTGGTATATCCGGGACACGGAATGGACACGACGATCGCAGAGGAGCGGCTTTCGAATCCGTTTCTCAACGGCAGCGCCCGAATAGTCGGTCGCTGATATGCGTACTCACCCGCAACGACGATGAGCGACAAGACTCGCACTGAAAAGGACCCGCTCGGCAAACTCGAAGTTCCCGCAGACGCGCTGTACGGCGTGCAGACGCTGCGCGCCGTACAGAACTTTCCGATTAGCGGGATGCGTCCTCTCCCCGCGTTCATCGAGGCGACCGTAAGGATCAAGCGCGCGGCAGCGCTGACCCATAAGGAGACCGGACGACTGGATGCGAAGCTAGCCGATGCGATCGTCAAGGCGGCGGACGAGGTCCTCGCCGGCAAGCACCGCGAGGATTTCGTGGTGGACGTCTATCAGGCAGGCGCGGGAACGTCGCACAACATGAACTGCAACGAGGTCCTCGCGAACCGCGCCAATGAGATCCTCGGCGGGAAGCGCGGGACTTATACGCCTGTCCATCCGAACGATCACGTGAACATGGCGCAGTCGACCAACGATGTGATTCCAACAGCTATCCGCCTCGCATGTCTGAGTGAGCTGCACAGCTTTGAGAAGGCGTTCGACGGCTTGGCGACAGCGTTCGAGAAGAAGGGGAAGGAATTCGACAAGGTCCTTAAATCGGGACGCACGCACCTGCAGGACGCCATGCCGATCAGGCTCGGGCAGGAGCTCGAAGCGTACGGCGGTTCGCTGCGACGAGGGCTCAAGCGGGTGGTTGAAGCCGCCGACTACCTGCGGGACCTGGGGATCGGAGGAAGTGCGGTCGGAACCGGGGTGAACGTCGAGCCCAAATATCCGAAGCTGATGGTCAAGCACCTCCGTGATTCGGCGAAGATTGAGCTGCGGGAAGGGAAGGACCGCATTCAGCTGATGCAAAGCATGGGAGACGTCGCGGGCTTTAGCGCTCAGATCAAGGTTCTGGCGCTGGACCTCAGCAAGATTGCGAGCGATTTACGTCTGCTGGCGAGCGGACCTCGCACTGGTCTCGACGAGATCAGGCTGCCGGCGGTTCAGCCAGGCTCGTCCATCATGCCGGGGAAGGTCAACCCGTCCATTCCGGAGATGGTGAATCAGGTCTGCTTCCAGGTCTTCGGCAACGACGCCTGCGTTAGCGTGGCGGCAGAGCACGGACAGCTAGAGCTCAACGTGATGATGCCGGTGATCGCTCACAACGTTCTGCTCTCGATGATGATTCTGCGGAATTCCGCGCAGGTATTTGCCGAGAAGACAGTGAAGGGCATCGAGGCGAACGAAGAGCAGTGCCGGTACTGGCTGGAACGCTCCGCCGCGTTGGCGACCGCACTCGCCCCTCAAATTGGTTATGCGCGCGCTGCGGAACTGAGCAAGCAGTCGGTCAAGGAGAACGTTCTGATTCGCGATCTCGTCAAACGAGAGAAGGTGTTGCCCCCGAAGGAGATCGACGAAGTGCTGGACTTACGGAAGATGACGGAGATCGGGGTTCCCGGTGGGGAGCACGGTGGTGGGTCGGTTGGGTAACTAAACCGCAACTGCAACTGAGAACTGCGTAAGCTGCCTGCTGCCTGCTTGAAGCTTCCAGCCACCAGCTTTACTACGCCGAGACTTTACTGGCGCCGGTCAGGCCACAATCAGTTGCAGTTAGGTCCTAGCCCTTGTCGAAGCCAGCCCGAATCCCTATCCTGAAGACATGCGGATAACCACTTGGGCTGAGTACGGCGTGATATGCGCGCTTAACCTGGCGAAACGCAGCG